>Ga0172382_10002747_pt1 | contig 28815 bp, 22 predicted proteins | sample Leawel138RmetaG_FD_122245 | JGI IMG/M metagenome (GOLD analysis project Ga0172382, IMG submission 122245) | Leachate microbial communities from a municipal landfill in Southern Ontario, Canada - Leachate well 138R metaG | ecosystem: Engineered > Solid waste > Landfill > Unclassified | place...
AAAGTAGACAACACGCAAACAAGTTTATTTTTATCAGCATTGGTATACCCACCAATAACTCTAATTTGGGTTACTCCTCGTCCCAAATCTTCAAGAATATGCTTTTTAATCTCCTCATTCTTTTCAGAAATAATAAACACAGCCCGTTTATTAAAACCACTAAATACAACCTGATCAATAATAATTCCACTTAATGCAATGAATAATGCTCCATAGAGTATTAAGCTTATATCTGCATCTGGCATAAAGAAAAATCCCATTAGAATTACAGTTCCATCAATGAAAATCAAAGATGTTGAAAAAGGTATGTGGAAGAACTTCAATAAGATATTTTGAGGAATATCTACCCCCCCAGTCGTTCCACCATTTTTAATTGCTAAACCAAGCCCAAACCCCATAATAAGGGATGAAAAAATTATTACTAGTAAATTATCATCAATTGGCTGAAGCTCAAAAGCATTATATATTATATCAAAAACTTTGATAAACCCTGGAAATATTAATGATCCATAAACTGTCTTAGCAAAGAACTCTTTACCTAAAAACAAAAGACCTAGTACTAATAATAAACCATTTATAATTAGTATCGTAAATGCAGGATCATAATGAAATATTGCTCCTAATATAACACCAATTCCAGATACTCCACCAATTACTAATTGATTAGGGGCAATGAAAAAACTAAATGCAAAACTAGCAAGCATAACTCCTATAGTTACATTAACCCACTCAAAAATTTTATTCCTTGTTATTTTCATAATTACCTCTTATTGTACGGAGACTTTAAATAAGCATTTATAAATTCATCAATTTCTCCATCCATTACTGGTGTTACATTAAAAACTTCATAATTAGTTCTATGATCTTTAATCATTGAATATGGATGAAATACGTAAGATCTTATTTGACTCCCAAAACTATTTTCACTCACATCGCCAGTAACATTCTTCAATTTCTTTTCTTGATCTTCAATTTCTAATTGATATAATTTTGATTTTAATATTTGCATCGCTTTTTCACGATTTTGAATTTGACTTCTTTCATTTTGACAAGTTACAACCAACCCTGTTTTTATATGAGTTATTCTTATTGCTGAATCTGTTGTATTAACACTTTGTCCACCAGCTCCGCTTGACCTATATGTGTCAACTCGAATATCATCGGGTTTGATATCAATATTAACATCATTATCCATTGATGGATAAACCGTAACTGCACAAAATGATGTATGACGTCGAGAATTACTATCGAAAGGAGAGATTCTTACAAGGCGATGAACTCCATTTTCACTTTTTAAAAACCCATATGCTTTTTCGCCTTTAACAATAAAGCTAACCGATTTAATACCAGCTTCTTCACCTGATATATAATCTAGTACTTCGATATCAAAGCCATTTTTCTCACAATATCTCTTATACATACGAAACAGCATTTCACACCAATCTTGACTCTCAGTTCCACCAGCCCCAGGATGCATCTCAAAAATAGCATCTGAACTATCATATTCATTGCTTAGTAATATTTTGATTTCAAAATCTTCTAAGCTTTTTGTTAGTGAATTTATAGTTTCAATAATATCGTTTAAAACATCCTCATCTTCGGTCTTATAAATGTCAAAGTATAACTCTATTTCTTCTAATTTTTCTTCTAAATTATTTAAGATAACAATTTTATCCTTTTGTTCCTTAATTTCCCTTAATACCTTCGCACTTGTTTTTTGATCATTCCAAAAATTAGGATTATTTAATAACTTTTCGTTTTCTTTAAGGTCACTACTTAATTTTTCTACATTAATAGCTTGTTTTAAATCAGCTATTCTTTTTGAAAAATCTTCAATATGTTTATTAATTTCATAATTTTCCATAGTTACCTCCATACTATATTCAAGAAATACTCAAGAGAATTTCTTGAGTATTTATCTTCCGCAACAGTTCTTATATTTTTTTCCACTTCCACAAGGACATGGGTCATTTCTTCCGACTTTATCCTTTGAAACAGTAGGTTTACGTTTTACTCCTTCATCTTTACCTGAAGATGCAACCGTATTTTTAACAACTGCTTCGCGCTGTAAATTATCTCTTATTTGAGCTCTAATTAAATATCTAGTAGCTTCATTTTCAATGTTTTGAATCATTATCTGGAATTTTTCAAATCCAATTGCTTGATATTCTCGCAAAGGATTTATTTGAGCATATGCCTGAAGTCTAACAGCTTGACGTAGTTCACTCATTGTATCAATATGTTCCATCCAAAAAGTATCTACTACTTTTAATAATACAACTTTTAAAAACTCTAAGTATGTGCTATCTCCAAATGATTCTTTCTTATCATTTAAAAGTTCTTTTGATTTTTCAATGAAAAATTCTACTAATTGATCATTATTTTTATTTTTTAAATCATCTAAGCTAATATGACCAATTTGGAAAAATCTTCCATTAATACTTTCATATAGACCTTGAATATCAACACTTTCATTTTTCTTTTCAAATGAATAGAAACTATTCACAATACGTGTAAATGTAGAAGTAATCATCGGCATAACAACTTCAGTAATATCATCTAAAAATAATATTTGACTTCTTTGTCCATATATTATCTCACGTTGTTTTCTTAATACTTCATCATATTCTAATACATTCTTACGTGAATCAAAGTTATTACCTTCAATTTTCTTTTGTGCTCCCTCAACAAACTTAGTAAACATCTTACTTTCTAATGCTTGTTCAGTTCCATCCTTTTGGCTAACCATCATTGACAATAATGATTTGAATCTATCGCTACCAAATCTTTTCATCAAATCGTCTTCAGCAGATAGATAAAATCTTGTATAACCAGGGTCTCCTTGACGACCAGAACGACCTCTTAACTGATTATCAATACGACGAGATTCATGTCTTTCTGTACCAATTACAGCAAGACCACCAAGTTCAACAACACCTTCACCCAATTTGATATCCGTTCCACGACCTGCCATGTTAGTAGCAATTGTTACAGAACCTTTTTTACCTGCATTTGCAACAATCTCAGCTTCACGTTCATGTTGTTTAGCATTTAAAACATCATGTTTGATTCCTCTTTTTGTTAGAAGATTAGATAAATGTTCACTTGTCTCAATAGAAATTGTACCTACTAAAACTGGTTGACCTAAAGTATGTCTTTCTTTGATATCATCAGCTATTGCTTCAAACTTGGCTCTCATCGATACATACATCGAATCAGGCATATCTTTTCTAATTATTGGTTTATTTGTAGGAATTTCAACAACGAACATATTATAAATGTTACGGAATTCCTCTTCCTCTGTCTTAGCAGTACCTGTCATACCCGCTAACTTCTTATACATTCTGAAGTAGTTTTGGAATGTTATTGTCGCAACAGTTCTTGTTTCTTTTTTTATTTCAACATGTTCTTTTGCCTCTAATGCTTGATGCAATCCTTCTGAGAATTGTCTTCCATGCATTAAACGTCCAGTAAATGAATCTACTATAATAACTGCGTTATCTTGTACAACATAGTCAATATCTCTTACCATAATAAAATTGGCACGTAAAGCATTATTAATATGATGTAATAAATTAACATTGTTTAAATCATATAAATTCTCTAATGAAAAGAAACTCTCAGCTTTTGATATACCAGTTTCAGTTAAAGTAACATGTTTTGCTTTAACATCTATTTCATAATCAGTTTGCTCAGACAATCTTTTTGCAAACATATCTGCTTGCTGATATAAATTCCCTGTATTTTTAGCACCACCTGAAATAATCAAAGGAGTTCTTGCCTCATCAATTAAAATTGAATCGACCTCATCGACAATAGCAAAATTTAGTGGTCTTTGAACCATTTGTTCTTTATATATAACCATATGATCACGTAAGTAATCAAAACCTAATTCATTGTTTGTAGAATAAGTAATATCACATTCATATGCTTGACGTTTTTCTTCAGATGTTAATTCTCTTAAATTAAGACCAACAGTAAGTCCTAACCATGTGAAAAGTTCACCCATTTCACGAGCATCACGACTTGCTAAGTATTCATTTACTGTAACAATATGAACACCCTCACCTGATAATGCGTTTAAATATGCAACCAAAGTTGACGTTAACGTTTTACCTTCACCCGTCTTCATCTCGGCAATATTACCACCATGCATAGCAAGTGCACCCATTAATTGAACTTTAAAAGGAGTCATATGCAATACCCTTGTTGCCGCTTCTCTAACAGTAGCAAACACTTCAGGTATTAATCCTTCTAGGCTTTCATTGTTTTTCAAACGTTCTCTAAATAAAGCAGTTTTTCCTTTTAATTCATCATCACTAAGCAATTTATATTCTTCAGCCATAGCTTCGATTTTATTAACTGTTTTATCTATGCGTTTTAATTCTTTATAACTTGTATCAAATAAGCCTTTAAACACGCATAATCACATCCTTCCTATATTATATATAATAGCACTTTTAGGCCGTTTTTACAAGAAAATTTTATCTTAATTTAAGTTTATAATAATAATTAAAACTGTTTAAGCAATTAAGTTAGCATTTGCTAACTAATAAAGCAAATCACTTGCCAATACCAACTATAACATGCTAGAATAAGTTATAACATATAAATATAGGAGGAATTAAATATATGAAACATACATTACCAGAATTAAATTATAATTATAATGCACTTGAACCGCATTTTGATGAAATGACAATGACAATTCATCATACTAAACATCATCAGGCATATGTTAATAACTTAAATGCTGCATTAGAAAAACATCCAGAATTAATGGAAAAAGATCTAACAGAATTATTAACAAAACTTGATAAACTTCCTACAGACATTCAAACGGCTGTAAGAAATAATGGTGGAGGTCACTTCAACCATACTTTATTTTGGCAATTATTAACGCCACAAGGAAAACAAGAACCATCTATGAAATTAATGGAAGCATTAAAAAATGCATTTGGTAGTTTTGAAAACTTCCAAGAAACATTTAATAATGCAGCAAAAACAAGATTTGGTAGTGGTTGGGCTTGGTTAGTTGTAACACCTGATAAGAAATTGGTTGTTACTTCAACTCCTAACCAAGATACACCTTTAACTATGGGAACTCCAATTTTAGCACTTGACGTATGGGAACATGCATATTACTTGAAATATCAAAACCGTCGTCCTGATTATGTTAGTGCATTTTGGAATGTTATTAACTGGAATAAGGTTGAAGAGTTATTTGAACAAGCAACAAAATAATAAAAATGAAGCTGGGAATTTTATCCCAGCTTTTTAAATACTCATTTTACAACGCATCAATAATTCCATAATTTTGATCAGATCTTAAATACACAACAGATGGTTTGTTAGTTTCAGAATTTAAGAACAAATAGAAATTATGTCCTAACATTTCCATTTGCACAATAGCATCTTCTGGTGTCATAGGATGCATTTCCACAGACTTGTTTTTAACTAGATTAGTAGCCTTAATTTCAACTTCCATTTTTTCTAGATCAAAATCGGAGTTAGTTGCATAATAGTTAGCAACACCTTCTCGACGTTTAATACTACTAAAGATCTTTGATTTATGTTTACGAATTTGAGATTCAAGTTTGTCAACAGCTAAATCAATTGCTCCATAAATTGTTTGATCTTTAACTTCAGCACGAAGGATGATGTGTTTTGTTGGGATTGTAACTTCAACAACTTGATAATTGTCGTAAAGCTTACACAACACATTTGCAACAAGGTCATCAGAATGATTAAAATAAACGCTAATTTTTTGAAGTTTGTCATCTGCATAGCCTTTAATTGCATCACTGGGTTCAAATTTGTTTTTTCCGCGAACGATAACTTTCATAATTAATTCCTCCTTTTCGCTTACTACATATATATTATAACATATATTTATTTCATTTAAAAGTAAAGCATACTAATTTATTATATGAATATTTAAATCCATATTAAGTAATATTTGTAGATCCTCTTTTGTAATCATATTATATTTTTCTATAATCAAAATCTCATCACTACCACTTAAAATAAATTCGTATAATAATTGGATAAGCTTTTTATTTATAGCAAAATCAATAATATTTTCTTCACACTTATTAAGATAATAAATATATATATTTACCATTCCAATTGTAATTGTTTCATCAGTATTTATTAACAAACAATTATCACATGTATAAACTCTAAATAAATCTCTGATTCCTCTTCTATTATTTTTCTCACACAAATGTATCACCCAATTATATATTAATTGTTTTTTACCTGATTACTAAAAAAAAGTATTTGCTGAAAAAAGCAAATACTTATATTACTATGTTGACTAATTTATTCGGAACAATTATTATCTTTTTAATAGTTGCATCACCAATGAAATTTTTAGCTTTTTCACTGTTTAAGGCTAATTCTTCTAGTGCTTCTTTACTTAAGCCCATAGTAACCTCAAGTTTATCTCTAACTTTACCATTAACTTGAACAATAACTGTAACATTGTTTTCTAAAGTTTTTTCTTCTATATAAGTTGGCCAACTAGAATTTGATATTGAATCATTTTGATTACATACTTGAGAATATAATTCCTCAGTTAAATGTGGAGCTACTGGATTAAGTAACTTTAAGAACCCAACTAAATAATCAAATGGTATATTAGTATCTTTATAGCATTCATTTATAAATATCATCATTTGACTTATTGCCGTATTAAATCTTAAATTATCAAAATCATTTGTTACTTTCTTTACTGTTTGATGATAGATTTTCTCAAGATTAGGATTCTTATCAACAATTGTTGCAACGTCTGTATATAATCTATAAACTCTTTCTAAAAATCTTCTTGGACCTTCAACACCTTTGGTATTCCAAGGTTTAGTGGCTTCTAGCGGACCCATAAACATTTCATATAATCTAAATGTATCAGCACCATATTCATGAACAACATCATCAGGATTAACAACATTACCTTTTGACTTACTCATTTTTTCGCCATCTTCACCTAGAATCATTCCTTGGTTAAATAACTTTTGGAATGGTTCTTTTGTTTTTACAATACCACAATCGTACAATACTTTATGCCAAAAACGAGAATAAAGCAAGTGTAGAACAGCATGTTCAGTACCACCTATATATAAATCAACAGGAAGCCATTTATTAACAATATCTTGAACTTCAGGATCACTTAACTCCAAGTAACCATCCTCAGATTTTAAAATGTATCCGATATAATACCAACATGACCCAGCCCATTGAGGCATTGTGTTAGTTTCACGACGACCTTTTACACCATCTTCTCGAACAACATTTATCCAATCTTTAGCATTAGCAAGTGGACTTTCACCATTTTTACTTAAAGTAATTTTTTCCATCTTTGGAAGTTCTAATGGTAGTTTATCTTCAGGCAATACTTCAATCTTACCATCCTCATAAATAATAACTGGGAAAGGTTCTCCCCAATATCTTTGACGACTAAAAATCCAATCTCTTAATTTGTAATTTACATCTCTAGAACCAATATTGTTTTTTTCAAGGAATTCAATCATTTTATTAATTGCGTCTTCTTTGTTTAAACCATCTAAGAATCCTGAATTTATATGTAACCCATCTCCTGTAAATGCAGATTTTGAAACATCTCCATCTAATACAGGAATGATATCAATATTGAACTTAGAAGCAAACTCATAATCTCTTTCATCATGAGCTGGAACAGCCATTATAGCACCAGTTCCATAACTAATAAGAACATAATCAGCAATCCATATTGGTACAAGTTTATTATTAGCAGGATTAACTGCATACGCACCAGTAAAAATACCTGTTTTATCCTTATTTAAATCTGTTCTATCTAAGTCAGATTTTGATTTAGAATATTCAATATAATCTTTTACCTCTTGTAATTTTTCATCTGAAGTTATTTTTAAAACTAGATCATGTTCAGGAGATAACACACAATAAGTCGCCCCAAATAGTGTGTCAGGTCTGGTTGTAAAAACTTCAAACTCTTCATTACTATTATCTACTTTAAATGTGACTTTTGCTCCAACTGATTTTCCTATCCAGTTTTTTTGCATGTCTTTTACATTTTCTGGCCAATCAAGCGAGTCTAAATCTTCAAGAAGTCTTTCAGCATATTCTGTTATTTTTAATACCCATTGTTTCATTGGCTTTTTAATAACAGGATAACTACCTCTTTCGCTTACCATTTTACCATTTTCATTTAATACTTCTTCATTGGCTAAAACAGTTCCTAATTCTTCACACCAGTTTACTTCAATATTCTTTATTTCCGCTAAACCTTTTTCATATAACTTTGTAAATATCCACTGAGTCCATTTATAGTATTTTGGATCACAAGTCGCTATTTCCTTAGACCAGTCATAACTTAATCCAAGATTATATAATTGTTTTTTAAATATTTGAATATTTTTTTCAGTAAATGAAAGTGGGTCATTACCAGTTGCTATTGCATACTGTTCAGCAGGAAGGCCAAATGCATCCCAACCCATTGGATGCAAAACACTATACCCTTGCATTCTTTTCATCCTAGACATAATATCTGTAGCAGTATATCCTTCTGGATGTCCAACGTGAAGACCTGCACCGCTTGGATAAGGAAACATATCTAAAGCATAGTATTTTGGTTTGTCTGATTTTATATTGGTCTTAAAAGTATTGTTGTCTTCCCAATACTTTTGCCATTTCTTTTCTATTTCTAAATGATTAAAACTCACTATAAATTCCTCCTGATATTCTCAGTTTGTATATGTCTACTCAACATAATTGTATATATTGCTGTTACCATGAAACTCAAATATATTAAATTCACACCGAATAAGGTGAATATCGTTTCTAAAACCACGTAAGGTACAAATAAATATATTACTAATTTCCAAAACTTCTTAAATTCAATTAAACCTTTTAATGTAAAATGTTGAAAAAATGCAATGACTAGCGACATAAATAAAATTAGTCCAATTGAACTTAAGACATTTGCCGTAATCATAACAGGACGATAAAATTTCATGAAACTTGAGTATTGCGCTCTTATAACCACCAGAACTTCATTCCATTCACTCGAATTAATATTGCTTAACTCTTTAAAATCTGTATTATTTAAATTAGGGTAATCCTCATATGCTATAAGCTGAAGTCTTAAAACCTGATTTGATAAATAAACTCCATCTGTAGTCACTAATATTACTAAATTAGTTCCTAAATCAACATTACTAGAATTAGTAACTACTATCTTCATGTAACCATTAATATCTTTTTGATAAACATAATTATCATTATCGTTATCGTTTAATAATTTACCATTCTTAATTTGAAACGGAATTGTTTCACCACTAATAACCCTCTTAATAGCAACTTCATCGTTATATGATAAATTGTTTTTCATACTAATTGATATTGTTGAAGGGAGGACAAAAACAAATATCAACAGTAAAAACATAATTAAAACTTGCCACCATCGATCGTCTTTATACTTTAATACTTCTTTCGGTGAAAACAAACTGTCTGAAAGTCTTTTAAATATAAACATAGTATCTCCACCTTTCTAAATGATAATACTTAATTATACCATTAAAGCCTTAATATATCAAGAATTTGCCGACTGAAAAGTTAATAAAAAGTGAGCCATTAGCTCACTTAAATTTATTTATGCAAGGAATGTTACCTTACCATTTAAAACGATTGTTACAATGTCAATTATCCATAAAATAGCTGCTCCAACAAAAATCCAAATAATTCCTGCAATCAATTTACCTTTTGCAATACGGTAAATGCCATAAACAATACCATCTAAAATTGGAAATGCAAGAATCAATCTCACAATCCATGGTAAACCATCAATTAACTTAACATAATCTTTCATAAGATCCTCCTATTATTTTATCTTCTAACGTAGGTATCTAAATCTGTAGGGAATGTAATTGTTTGTGCTGCAATACCTTTTAATTCCATATTAATTTGATTAGTAACATCTGCAGTGGTAACCCAAGAAGATTCAAGTTTAGTCATTTCACCATTTGCATAAGTCATAGTAACAGAAATCGATTTAATGTTTTGTTTGATTTTCTCATCACGATCAATCGCTTCTTCAATTTCATCACCTTCAAGTCCTTCAACATCTAAAACATACTTATCTTTATTGAAAACAAAAGTAACAACACCATCTTTATCTTCAGTAACTTCAAGTGCTTTAAAGAATGATTTATCAAATGTTTTAAATAATTCTTCAGTTACTCCATTGAAACCAGATTCCTCAATAATTTGAACTGCTTCTAAATCGAAGATATTACCTTTTGTCTTTTCACCATTTACATTAACATATGCTACACCTTCAGTAACATAAGCTGCTGTAGTCACATCACCAACAGTTTGTTCATGCAGTAATGTATCAATTTTGTTTGAACTATAATTGTAAATAAATTCAGTTGTCGTTACAACATCGTTATTGATCACTTCAATAAATAAATTACCTGAATTGCTTTGACTATAAGTTGTTCTAGCTTTTTGAACCATAGCTAAATAATCTTTGTCATTATCTACTGGTCCTTGTCCATCTTTTTTACAAGCTGTTAATCCTAAAACCACAAGTAAAAGCATTAAAAATTTAAAAACCCTTTGCATATTTACCTCCAAAGTATCTAACATTATTATACTATAAATTGATTTTTATTACAAGTCAAAATTAACAATATCTTTATAATTATCAATATTTATCTTTTTATAGTATCCTATATTGATTTTCTTTTTCAATTTACTGTTAATAGTTTTTATATTATCATAAGTCACAAGAAAATCAATCATCTCATGTTTTAAAAGTTTTATACCTCTTCTTCTCAAGTTACCAATTTTCACCAAGAATTTTATTCCTTGCTTTTTTAACTCTATATAATCCTTAAAATTAAAATATTTATATTCATCAACATTACTTAGAATAATAACATAATCCGATAGAGCTTTAAACATAGAATTTAAAAGCGCTGGTTTTTTATCAAGAGGCAATTTAATGATTACATAATTGCTTTGATTAAGTGTTAACACATCTTTATTCTTTAGTCTATGAATAATTGAATAATGATAATGCACTTCATTCCCTAAATATAAATTTAAATCTTTAAAACTCACTTTATACATATTGAATTTAGCAATAATATCATCAATTTCATAAGTACCATCTTCTAAAACAGGATATGTCAGTATGACATCTGTATATCCTAAATCAACAAGACGACGAAGTTCATCATGAGCTTCTTCAGTTCTAAGTTGCAATATTTGATTATTTATATCAAACATTGTTGAACCAATCCTACTGTTCTTCATCTGCAAAAGCTTCCAGTTTGGATTTTACAATCGGTTTTGAATCTCCATGTTTCACCATTGACATAGTAATAAAAGCTAGTGTACAAAATACAACACTGTATGGGAATAATCTTCGCATATCAACACCAATAGAATCGATGAAGAACCCATCCATAACTAATCCTGACAATACCGGAGTTATAATCTGTGCTGCCATTGAAGCTGTATAATAAAATCCTGTATATCTACCAACATTACTTGTCTTACTCATTTCTACAATCATCGGATATGAGTTAACGTTAATCGTAGCCCAACCCATTCCTGCCATACCCATGGTAATATATATTAAACCACGAGAAGCTTCTGTTAAAAATGATCCAATCAAGAATGCTGATGCAAGAATTACAATTCCAACTAATATAGTCTTTTTTCTACCGACTTTATGAGAAATCATTCCAATTGGAATAAATGATAGTGCCGCAACTGCTTGAGCTACCATCAAAGGAGTTGTAAACATCGTGTTTAAAACATTTCCTGAATAAACAGAGAACTTAGAAGTAGCTGCATTATAGGCCATGAACCAAAACAATACCGAAGCAAGAATTAAAATAAAACTCTTTCTAACATCTTTTGGCATCTTTTCATTTGGTAATGCTCTTTCTACTTGTAAATCATCGAAATTATCCTTTTCAAATTCTTCTACTAATTTAACCTCTTTAACTTTCAACATAAACACAGTTAAGAAAGTTAACATTAGCGCTGCTAGAATAATGAATGTTAAAATGTAGTCTTGATAATCCTTAGCAGTAAAAGTCATAAATCCTAATGATATTAACCCACCAAGTGTTCCCAATAAATTAATAATAGCATTAGCTTTACTCCTTAAAGGTTTAGGGGTAACATCCGGCATCAAACTAACAGCTGGTGTTCTATATGTCGCCATCGCCAATAAAACTAAGAATAAAACAGCTAAGAAACCTACTAAATACATCGGATTAGCTTTGCTAACTGCACGAGCTTGTCCTTGATAATCATTTAAAGCATCTTGTTTATAATTATATAAAGTTTTTTCTTCTTCTCCTTCAAGACCTCTAAAATAATACTCATTGTCACCAACTTTATAACCATACACTTCATCATCAACATTAATCATCTCTTCAACATGAGGTACCCCTGCATCTTGAACAGCTTGAATTTGATATGAGTCCATAACAGCTACACCAATAAATAGAATTGAAGATAGAATTACACCATAGAAAATATATGGAGTTCTTCTTCCTTTTTTATGCTTTGTCTTATCTGATAAAGCTCCAAATAAAGGCAGTAATGCCAATGCAACAATATTATCTAGTGCCAGTATAAATCCAGAAATAGTTTGATTAAAACCAAATGAATTTATTAACATTTTAGCAATTATGTTATCATAAACCTGCCAAAACATACTAATAATTAAAAACGCTAACCCTATATACAGGGTCTTTTTATAATCAAGTTTCATAGGACCTCCAATAATCTTTAATTAAGTATATCATAACTAGAAAAACTTGTAAATGGATTTATTAATTAAAAATATTATTAAAATATTTCATTTCTCTTTCATCTTCGCAATTTAATCCATGTAGATAACTCAGGTTTAAAAAATACTTGTTTAAATCATGATTTTTTTTGTTGAAAACAACATCATAAACAATCTCAATTAGGGTTGTTCCTAATTTTAAAGCTTTCTCAAATAAATCAAAAAATGAATCATTAGACTTTATCGTATCATCAAGTGGATTTACCCAACTATTCTTATCTAAATTAAAAATATCAATATCATTAATTTCCTTATTATAGTAACTCAAAACTTTAAAATCTAAAGTAGAACTACCATTATCAATTTTTTCAAGTAATTTTTGCTTAATGCCATATGGATCATATATATATTTATAAAATCTTCTTTGGTCTATTACAGATTTATTCACATGAGAATAACCATCATTCTTTCCAAAGACTTTAGAAAATAATTTATCGAATGAATCCTTGAGATTACTATCAATTTTCTTTAATCGTAAAACTTGTTTATGTATTTTAAATTTACTTGGTTTTGTTTCATAGGCTTCTTTTATTATAAAACTATCCATTGCTCTTTCGAGTTTAGTATGTAATCCTCGATACATTAAAGTCTCTGGATGTTCTTTAATATATTTTCCGGTTTTATGAAAAACGTAAGGATGAGCAAATACATCTAATACATAATGTCCAATAAATCCTGCTAAATAACTAAACATATCGGAGTTCTCTTTACATATATCAACTAGTTCAATAAAGAAGTCTCTTGTTTTATTGTTGTGCATGTAATTTCCAAATTCTAAACTTTCTTTATTAACTTTACTTTTCCAAAACTTTACAAAAAAGAATGGATCAGGCCCTGCATTTGCAAAGTCATATAAATATATATTTTTTATTTGATATTTAATTCTTTCATCAAGCTCTTTATGCAGTGTTCTTCCGAAATGGTAATGCATTACTAAATCTGGCATATATCCTCCTCTACCCATTCTGGGTATTTTATAATGTTAATTTCTTTCTTTGTTATTGGATGTAAAAATTTCATATTATAACAGTGCAAATATAGAAAATCATCTTTTTCTCCATATAATAAATCACCAATAAGTGGGTGCCCAATATATGACATATGAACTCTTATTTGATGAGTTCTACCGGTTCTTAAACTAACTTCTAGCAACGAGTATTCTTCTTTTTCAGTCAGTACTTTGTAGTCAGTAGTTGCAATAGCACCGTCTAATGCTACCTCCCTTCTAATATCCTGTTCGGAAATTCGTTTAATAGGTAAGTGAATAGTTCCTATTTTATCCTTTAATTTTCCTTTTACTCGACACAAATATTTCTTTGTAATATTAATCTTACTCATCTCATTATGAATATATCCGTGCTTTGCAATGACGACAACTCCACTAGTACTAAAGTCTAATCGATTCACTAAATGTATATTTGTAGTGATGTTAGTCGTTTTAAAATAAGCAGCAACCATACTAATAAGATTATCGTATTGATGTTTTCTAGAAGGCTGTGAAGATATTGTATTAGGTTTATTAACAATTAAAAAATAATCATCCTCAAACAAAATATCAATTTTTGAAAAATTTAGTTGAAAATCAGGATTTAGTTTTTCTTCAATAGATATGGTGATTTGATCCCCCTTATGAACTATTTCATAGTTTTTCTTTTTTTCACCATTTATATATAAACAGTCTTTTACTCTTACCTTAGTGAGAAGAGTTCTAGAACATCCCTTTAATTTCAAAAAATCTTTTACTGGCATACTTTCTGTATCAACAATATATTTTATTTCCATATTAGTATTATATCATAAAAATTAATAATTTCATATTTATTACAATTAAAAAAGAGCAACATTTGTTGCTCTAAAGTGTTATTGTTTCTTGTATTCTTCAATAATTTTTTTAATTAAATTTTCTGGAACATCATCGAATCTTAAGAATTTTCTAGAAAATCTTCCACTAGCTTGGGTCATAGCTTTAAGTTCAGTAGTATATTTAATAATTTCACTTTCAGGTACTTCAGCAGATACTTTTACTTTTCCACCTTCAAGATCTTCAGTTCCTAATATACGTCCACGTCTCTTATTCATGTCACCCATAACAGCTCCAAGATATTCAGACTTAACAATTACTTCAACTTCCATAATTGGTTCAAGAATTGTAGGTCGAACTTTTTCACAAGCTGCCTTGAATGCAAGTCCTGCTGCAAGGACAAATGATAACTCATTAGAATCTACCGCATGATAGCTTCCATCATAAAGAGTTGCTTTAACACCAATAACTGGAAAACCAGCTAAAGGGCCATTTTCTAAAGCTTTAATTAAACCTTTTTCAACAGCTGGGAAGTATCCCTTAGGAACAGATCCACCAAACACTTCTTCTGCAAATTCAAATTCCTTATCAGTTGGTTCAAATCTAATCCAAACATCACCAAATTGACCAGCTCCACCAGATTGTTTTTTATGTCTACCTTGAGCTTCAGCTTTGCCTCTAATAGTTTCACGATAAACAATTTTCGGTTCAGTAATATCAACTTCTACTCTAAACTGATGTTTCAATTTATCAATTATGTAACCAATTTGAGTCATACCTTGACCACCAATTAATAATTGCGCAGTTTCTGGATTTCTCTTAGTTTCAAATGTTTCATCCTCAAGTGATAAACGTTGTAATGCTGAAGATATTTTTTCTTCATCTTGTTTATTTTTTGGTTGAATAGCAACATAAATTGTAGGTGTTGGATGTTCAGTTTTATCAAAAATAATTGGGTTCTTACGATCACAAATAGTACAATTTGTATAAAGTTCAGTTAATTTTGCAACTGCAACTATATCTCCAGCATATGCCACTTCCATAGGTATTTGTGTTTTACCCATTAAAGTAAACATTTGTGGAACCTTAACAATCTTCTCTTCATTTGCAATCATAATCTCTTGACCAACTCTTATAGTTCCAGAGTAGATTTTAAAGAAGTTTATAGATCCTACAAATGGGTCAACAATTGTTTTGAATACAAATGCTGATAATGGTTCATCACAATTTGTTTCTCTAACTATTTCTTTACCATTTTTATCTTTACCAGCCATAGCTTTTAAGTCTACAGGTGAAGGCATAAAGTCAACAACCATATCAAGTAAAGTCTCTACACCGATGTCTTTTATTGCTGAAGAAACTAATACTGGAAAAATGTCTCCACTAATAGTTCCCGTTCTTAAACCATTTTTAATTTCATCATGGCTAAGTTCACCTTCAGAAAAATATTTATCTAATAATTCTTCACTTGTTTCAGCAACAGCTTCTTGAATTTGAGCATATAATTCCTCAATTTTATCCATTTTATCAGGGTAGATTTCTCCATGGACTATCTTACCATCTTCAAAAATAGTTGCATTTTGATCTATTACATTTGCAAAACCATCAAATTTTTCACTCTTACCTAATGGCCAACAAAATGGTACAGCACGTTTACCTAATTTTTCACGAATACTTTCAAGTAAGGGTTCAAATTTAATATTTTCTTTATCCATCTTATTTACAAGTATCAATGTTGGAATATTTCGTTTTCTAAGTTCTTCCCATGATCTTTCAGTTCCAACTTCAACACCTTTAGAAGCATCAATTACTAGTATTGCTCCCTTAACAACAGATAAAACGTTTTCAATTTCACCTATAAATTCTTCATTCCCCGGAGTGTCTAAAAAGTTAATCTTGTGATCTTTCCATTCAACCGGTATTAAACTGGATGATAATGTTGTCATTCTTGCTTGCTCTTCAGGTGTGTAATCACTAACAGTGTTCTTTCTTTCGACTTCTCCCTTTTTATCAATGGCACCACCAATAAATAGTAAAGCTTCTGATAAAGAAGTTTTACCACTACCTAAGTGGCCCAAGATAGCTACATTTCTAATCGCATTTGCATGATATTCTTTCATTTACAATCCTCCTCTGGTAACGATTTCATAAGTATATTATACTACACTTTAAATTTAATTGCACGCTATTTTTATTTTTTTTGCATATATATACTAATAGAAGCAAAATAAAAGTATTGCCCTAAGCAATACTTTATAAATACACTATAAATGAAATCTTCTTTTTAACTCATCCTTGGTTGCACGGTCTGCAAATATAATCATACCTAATGTTGTTATACTTGATACACCAGCTGCAGTTATACTTGGCCACAAAACATTTATGATTTGGGTTAAATATAAAATCAATGGAACAAAGCCAATAATAATTGATAGTAACAAATAGAACAAGTAGTCAGAATATAACATTTTTTTACTAAAAATTAGTATAACAATCGATAGTGTTGTTGCAACACATATGAAAGGGATTATATAATCTAAAGCCCAATTGCCTGTATTTGAGATTTCCTCAATACCATAGACAGTTAAAGATAAAGCAATCATCTGAACCAACAATCTTGAAGCAACATTTCTTTTGCTCTTTATTGTGGATCTCCATAATATCCAGGCATAAACAACGCCAATTACAACATATAGACTCCAGGAAACCCCATCATAGGTTAAGAAATTAATCAGTAGAACTGTTGCCATTACAGTAACGGAAATAAAAAGCAATATTCTTAAAAATAAATCTATTTTCTTTGCTTCATTAACATAAGTTGGATATATTTGAGTAAACTCTTCTTTATCTGGGTTTTCTAAAAATTGACCACATAAAGGGCAAGTTTTTCTTATTGTGTTAACTTCTACTTTACATTTTGAACATTTTTTCATATCACACCTCTAACTCATTACTTTCAATAGTAATGTTCAAACCTTCATTAGATAGAAATCTAAAGAAGTACTTTTGAATACTTCGATCAATCAAGTAACTAGAAAAAGTTATAGCAGCTTTCCCATTAAAAGAAATAACTCCCAAATTTATAGGTGTGTTCTTACTACATCCCGTCGTAAAAACTACTTTATCAATATGCTTCTTCATTGGTTCTGGCAAGTCAAAAAAACCAATATTAGAAAAACTAAATGAATGAATTTGATCTGCCAATAAATTATATCCTATTTTCATGGCAAATTGCTTAATAAAAACAGGTGCTAAACGAAGAGCAAAATTTCTTTCAGTTCTTACATTTGCAGTAAATCTCATCTGCAACTTTTCTTTTTGTAATTCATCTTTCATGTCAGCTTTTACAATTTCAACAATATCTTCAAAAGTAAGTTCTTTTGAAAAATCAACCATAGTTCTAACATATAAAGAAAAATTTCTAAGTGTTTTAGACGGGAAAAACCTTCTTAAATTAACAGGAATAAACATTGTGTAGGGTTTATTTTTGTTCTCAAAAATATGTCTTCTTCTATAACAACTATATATAACTAAACTAGCTAGCAATTCAGTAATAGTACAACCAAATTTTTTAGAAACACCTTTTAAATCATTAACATCAACCGTTCCGACAATTACTCCCAGCCAATCTCCTTCATACTGTGGAGCATCATATTTAAGTGACTTATATTCTTTTCTAGTGTTTTTTAATTTTGAATTATAATGAACATTAAAGAAATCAGCCATTTCTTCTTTATTCATTTCTATTTCTGTTGTAAGTATCTCTTCACCTTCAAATTGAACATCTCTTAATTTAAGATAATTATAAACAATTGATTTTAAAAACTCCAATGCTCCAGTTCCATCAGTTAATGAATGAAATGTTTCTAAAGCTATTCTTTTACCAAAATAACTTAATCTAAATAAATATCCATTATTATCCTTAGTATAGTTAAACATTCTACATATATTAGGACTTTCTTTTTCAATCATCGGTTTATTATCATTATGCTCAAAATAAAACCAAAATAGACCCTTTTTAAGTTTTACCTTTAAGGTTGGGAATCTATCAATAGACAGTTCAAGTGACTTTTGCAATATTAATGGATCCACTTCATCTTTCATTTCAAAAGAAAGTCTAAAGACATTAGATCTCTTACTATTCGATACGGCAGGGAATATTTTAGCTGCATTATCTAATCTATACCATTTGTTTGCCATTTAAATTACCCCTTCCTCATAATGACCCTCATATAGGCCTTCATTTAAATTATCTTTTAAACCTAAACTGTACTTATTATATATAATATTTATATCTTTTTCAATAGAAAAATCTAATAATATTGAACTTATACCGATTTCTTTGATTTCATCAATTCGATTAATTAAATCAATTGGTTTAGTCTTAAGGATTTTTAAGTTACAATTTCCATCATCTATTAGTGGATACTTGTCATTTTCATCTTGTAAGTAATACTGTTTTTGATAACACAACCTGCAACCCTTTTTACTTAAACCTTCAGATTTATTAATTAAGCAATGCTTAGTAATCATCATCTCTTGATATCCATAGGCCATTAACATCGTATTAGGAATCACATTGTGGATTCTATAATAAGCAGAAATTATATCCTTTATTTCTTCCTTATTGAGTTCTATCGATAAACCTACTACTTTAATACCTAATCCAATAAATAAATTCATTGAATATGAGTTAAAAATATTAGAGTAAGGGCTAAGAATATCATAAGATGAAAAATCAACTAAATCAATAGAATTATCTCTTTTTATTCTTGGACTTAACAAATGTAATGAAGATATATTATTATTGTGTTTTAATAATTCTTTGTCTTCAACAAGAATATCCTTAACATTAAGTTTTATAGCTTGAAGAAGTTGTTCTTCATTTCTAACTTTTACATATATTTTAAACTCATCTTTACTTATGTTATTATTAATTGGCCTATACTCTCCAAATCTAACTAATCTTGGTTTTGATCTTAAATTATCAAGCATCTGTAAAGCCGTTCTTCTTAACTCATTTACTTCACTAACCTGTAAGAAAAAACCTTTTGCTTCATTTACCAAACTCTCAAAATAATAGTTTGAATCATTTGTTTTATTAATTTGATCAGTGAATCTCAAATAATAAGTAGGATTGCTTGAATTGATTACTTTTGTATTAGATTTAACTGAAAATATATTTTTCCCATCATTAATCTCTAAATAAAGATATTCATTATTACAATAAATCTTCCCTTTTATTCCAATTTTTTTCTTAAGTGTTTGATTAATTTTATTAATTAATTTGTTATCAGTAGTTTTTAATACCTCAGAACCCACTTCAACAAGCTTATGAGTTCTAATCTTCACAGTCATTCCCTTAGAAGCAGATTGAACAATCTTATCATTAGAATACATACCATTAATAGTCACTGCATCAACAACATCACCAACAATTCTTATCGAGTCTTGATTATTTAATTCACTCGATAAAGAAATATATGCGTAATTTGAAGTGCTTGAAACAACTTCACCGATTTTTAAGCCAACGTGATTTGGAGTTACAGTATTTGTGATATCATTATTATTAACTTTACTAATAAAACCTCTTGTAAATTCACGGTTATACATTAAAGCGAGATTATTAGTAGTATCCTTATCAAGATTACCATTAATGGCATCCTTATAACTTTTTACAGTTAAACCTACATACTCAGGTCTTTTCATTCGTCCTTCTATTTTTAAAGAAGAAACTCCTGTATCAATTATGTCCTGAATGTCGTTTATAGTCATAAGGTCTTTAGTACTTAGTAAATATCCCTCATCAATTAAACCACCTTCAAAATCAACTAAAGAATAAAACTTTCTACAAGGTTGAGCACATCTTCCCCGATTACCACTTCTTCCACCATTAAAACTAGACATAAAACAGTTTCCTGAATAACTAACACATAATGCCCCATGAATAAATACTTCAATTTCAAGATTATCAATACTAGCAATATCTTTAATTACATCAATATCTAATTCTCTTGATAAAACAATTCTTTTGATTCCTAATTTTTGAAGAAATAATGCTTGTTCTAATGAATGACAATTAATTTGGGTTGAAGCATGGATTGTTAAATCAAGAAATACATCTTTACAATACTTGATTAAACCAAAGTCTTGCATAATAACAGCATCAACATTATTTATATATAAGAAACGAACAAATTCTACTGCTTCATTAAATTCTTTTTCTTTTATAAGTGTATTAACAGTCACATACACCTTAACATCCATGATGTGACAATAATTAATAATATCTACTATTTCATCATTGGTGAAATTTGTTGCATATGCTCTAGCGCCAAAACTTTGCCCACCAAAATAAACAGCATCAGCTCCATTATTTATTGCGCTATATAATGCTTCAAATGATCCAACAGGAGCTAAAATTTCTGGTTTATTTCTCACAAAGCAATTCTCCTTTTCTTATTATATACATTTTATATATATTATATTATACCACATCATCATTAAATTATAAAGGTTAACAAAAAAGATACTAATCAATTAGTATCTTTTATTAAAGAAACCCTACTGCTTGGTTATGTATAATATACCAATAGTTCTTGGGCCACAATGTGTTGATATAACTCCACTTGCCCTAGTTTCAATAATATTATGAATATTTAAATTATCTTTAAGTTCAGAAATTAAGTAATCAGCTTCAGCTTTTGCTAGCGAATGAGTAACCATAACATAATCCTCATCAATATTACCTAAATCGTCTTTAACATAATCTAATAATGCCTCTAAAGCTTTATTAAATTTACCCCTTGGTTTCTTTGTAACTTCCATTTTCCCATCGATAACTCTAATAATCGGTTTAATCTTTAATAATGTTCCAAAAATTTTAGTAGTACCACTACATCTTCCACCCATATGTAAGTATTCTAAAGTGTTTATTGCGAACTGTGTTCTTACTAAAGGGATTATTTTATTAATCTCTTTAATTATTTGTGGAGTATTAAGACCTTGATCTCTTAGCTTTGCAAGCTTTAATAATAATAATCCGATACCACTTGATAAATTTTGTGAATCAATTACATATACATTTTCAAAATCTTGACTAGCAAGATATGCATTTTGGAAAGTTCCAGAAAAATTTGAACCAATTCCCATAAAAATCACATCTTCATCTTGACTATAAGTGCTAAATAATTCAGTGAACTGAACTGGGGGTAATGCTGCTGTTTTTGGTAATGAGTTATACTGTTCAACTTTTTCATATAGTTCTTCAGTTGTAATATCGATCCCATCTCGATAAGATTCATCTCCAAAGGTAACATATAAAGGTAAAACCTTTATATCATGTTTTTGAATTAAGTCATCCGTCAGATCGCTTGTACAATCTGTCACTATATTAATTTTTCTCATAAAACACCTCGAATCATTATAATTATACTATAGTATGTCACAATTATCAAGAATTTAAACAATTATCAATGTCTAAAGCATACTGTAGTAAATCTTCTTTGTCTTTATAAATAATTTCAGAACAATACAGTTCCTTATAATTAATATTTTCTTTAAAGAATGTTTTAAAATCTATATTACCGCTTCCAATTCTAGCATGTTCATCTTTAAAGCCTTTATTATCATTTAAATGTACATGATATAAATCATTTTTTAGAAGTGTTAAGTAGTCACTTATTGTAAACTGACTAACATTAGCATGTCCAGTATCTAGTATAAATTTTAAATTGTCCATTCCAACTGCATCAATAATATATCTAATTTCTTTAGGACTATATCCAAGTTCATTATTTGATGGCATATTCTCAATCATAATAAATATATCTTTGTCATAAAGTGTTAGTTCTTTTAATATTTCTATAATTCTCATAATGTCTTCAGAGCGATTATTAGTTGCATATCCTAAGTGAAGAGTAAACTTCTTAGCTTTTAAACTCTTACCATAATCTATGCTGTCTTTTATCCGAGAAATAATAATTCCATCCTCATTTATTAATAAATTATTGTTTTTTCCAAAAGGTAAATGAAGTACAACCTCAGGATTATATTCTAATAAACTTTTAATCGAATTAGTATAAACCATTTTGGCTTCATCATCTCGATCGTAGGGATAAAATATCTCAATGGCTTGATATATATTATTAACTAATAATTCTTTGTATGAATTAATCTCTTCCGCTGTTCGAAATTGATTAATTGTAAAAGCTTTTTTAACCATAAATTCTATTTGCTGTAAACAATTCTCCTTTTGCTGTTATTTCTCTTACATAATCAATTAAATAATCTCTTAATATCTCATTGTTATCAACTACATTAGTACCCTTATTTAAATCATATTTTGGATTATCAAATAAATAGTCGATGGTTGCAACTCTTATTACTGTATTTGGGTCTAGTGTATCTTCTCCGATTGTTAAATACCCACCTCTTAGTGAAGCATTACTACTAACTTGAACTCCAGCATTAGCTACAGTAGCAAGATTTTCTACAGTCATATCAGCAACTTTTACTACATTATCAAAAGGCATTATTTCCCAAACTTTACCAAATGTAATTGCTTGGCCATCTAGTATCGGAAATGCATCTGCTCTAATACCTCCAGTATTAATAATTGCTACATCTGCATCGGTATAGTATTTTAAAACATCAGCAGCCCATCTTTGAGCATCTACATTACTTATTCTTTTACCACTAGTTCCAATTACTTCATCAATTATAGGTCCAAACTCTTCATAATATTCATCAATTATAGCATTTAACTTAACGTTTTCTGAAGATAAAGTAGAAGAAACTCGAACATTATAGCTTGATCCATTAACAACTTTACTATTTTCATTTAATTCTAAAGTGATTTTACCAATAAATTTTCCACTTGAAGACGATTGAACATACGGCATCATTATCCCATCTGCTCCTAATATCTCACCATGGTAGTTATTATGAGTATGACCATTAAAAACTGCATCAATTTGTTCATCACCAGTTAAGTCAGCAATATTTTGGTTAATGCTTGTTGTATCATCATGAACACTTAATATAACAATAGTACAATCAAGTTCATTCCTTAGTATCTTAGCATATTCTTTTATAATAGGTAATTCTTGTTGAAACTCATACGGTTCTACAATTGATGGAGAGATTGAATCTGTTAATTTACTTCCAATCAAACCAATAATCCCAATTTTAAGTCCACCCTTTTCAACAACAGTATAAGGATCTGCCCAATTAACTAGCTTACTATCCTCTTTAGTAAAAATGTTTGCTGAAAGAAATGGGAAGTTTGCTCTTTCCTTTAATTCAATAAGTTTATCAATACCCCAATCAAATTCATGATTTCCAATTGTCATTGCATCAAATCCTATTTCATTCATCAAATCCACAACAATTTCTCCTTCTGTAAGATTAGAAAAAGCAGTCCCTTGAAACATATCCCCTGATGCGACTACAACTGTCCTGTCAGGTCTTTTATTCTTTTCTTCAATAATATAGTTTCCTATCTTACTAATCCCACCATTGTCATCATAAATACGCCCATGAAAATCATTTAATGCAAAAATAGTTAATGTATTAGATTCCTTCTTTGCACCACATCCTGATATTACAAACATTAATAATATTATGAGTAAAATTTTTTTCATATATAACTCCTTGTTTTTAGTAATCCTATTATAGCATAAATTTATATGTTTTGCATTATAAATAGAAAAAAGTGCCTTAGGCACTAATCTCTTGGGCGATATGAATCGCGTTTTTTTCTTTCATTTGTATTTAGTATTTTCTTTCTAAGTCTTATACTTCTTGGAGTAACTTCTACTAACTCATCTTCATTAATATATTCTAAACATGACTCTAAAGACATAACTTTAGGTCTTTTTAACACAACAGTTGTATCTTTTGATGAAGATCTCTGGTTAGTCATTTGTTTAGCTTTAATTACATTTACAGCTAAATCATCTTCTTTATTACATTCACCAACAATTTGACCTTCATAAACTGGTTCATTCGGTTCAACAAAGAAGACTCCACGATCTTCCATACCACCAAGTGCATATGCAGTTGTCTTACCTTCACTAATTGAAACTAATACTCCTAATTTACGGGCACCTGCATCTGAGTGATCTAATTTACGATATTCCAAGAATTGATGTGATAAACTTCCATATCCTTTTGTAGTAGTCATAAAATCTGTAGTTAAACCAATTAAACCACGAGAAGGAATTGTATAAATCAATCTAGTTTGAGTAATATCTGTAATCATATTTTCTAAGATACCACCACGTCTACCAAGTAATTCAATAACAGAACCAATACTCTCATTAGGAGCATCAATTTGAGCAAACTCAAATGGTTCTTGTAAAACTCCATCAATTTCTTTTACAATTGGTCTTGGTTTAGCAACTTGGAATTCATATCCTTCACGACGCATATTCTCAATTAAGATTCCTAAGTGAAGTTCACCACGTCCGGCGACCATCCACTCATCACCCTTACCAACACGATTAACCTTTAAACTAACATCTTTTTGAATCTCACGATACAAACGATCATCAATTTTTGTTGAAGTGACAAACTTACCTTCACGACCTGCAAAAGGTGAGGTGTTTGTAGAAAATAACATTTCTACAGTCGGTTCACTAACCTTAATTACTGGCAAAGCTTCTTCTTGCCCAACTGTACAAATTGTTTCTCCAACATAAATGTCAGCTAAACCAGCAATTGCTACAATATCACCAGCACTGGCCTCTTCAACTTCCGTACGATGTAACCCCAAAAAACTAAATAATTTTTGAATTCTAAATTGTTTAATTGTTCCATCAACTCGCATACAAGATACAAATTCATTTTGACGAATTGTACCTCTTTTAATACGGCCAACTGCCATTCTACCAACATAATCATTATAATCTAGTAAAGCACCTTGAAACTGAAGTGGTCCATCCACATTAACTTCAGGTCCAGGAACTTCAGAAATAATCAAATCTAGTAATGGATTCATTGTTGGCTCTTGGGTAGTAATGTCGCTTGATAATGAACTAGTACCTCTTAAAGCACTAACATATGCCACTTTAAAATCAGCTTGATCATCAGTTGCTCCTAGTTCAATAAACAAATCCAAAACTTCATCAATAACTTCATCAGGTCTTGCACTATCTTTATCAATTTTATTAATTACTACAATTGGTTTTAATTTATTTTCAAGAGCTTGTTTTAAAACAAATCTTGTTTGTGGCATTGCCCCTTCATAAGCATCAACAACTAAAACCACCCCATCTACCATAGTCATAATTCTTTCAACTTCACCACTGAAGTCGGCATGTCCTGGTGTATCTAGGATATTTATTTTGTGATCTTTATATAAAATAGCTGTGTTTTTAGCAAGAATCGTAATTCCTCTTTCTTTTTCAATGGCATTTGAATCCATTGCTCGTTCTTCAAGAACTTCACGATCTGCTAAAGTTTGTGACTTTTTTAATAACTGATCGACTAGTGTTGTTTTACCATGATCTACATGGGCAATAATTGCGATATTTCTAATATTCATTTTTTCTCCTAAAATCTAATTTCAATCATTTCTAATTCCTTATAAAATGATTTTTCATGGCTAACTAAGATAACCGTTCCCGGATATTCTTTAATTGCCTTTAATAAACTACTTTTTGCTGCTTTATCTAAATGGTTAGTTGGTTCATCAAGGATCAATAGATTCGATCTTTCTAAACTCATTCTTGCAAATCTAACCTTTGCATTCTCTCCACCACTTAAAGTTGACATCGGTTTAACAACTAACTCACCAGTAATATTAAACCTTGCTAAAATATTTCTAATTTCAAAATTATCCATTTTTGGATAATTCACTCTAAAATAATCTAATGCATTAATATCATCAGAATATTCTTCTTGTTTAAAGTAACTAATATCATTATACTGTGATACTTTAATATGCCCACTTATAGCGGGGATTACTCCCAAAACAGTATTAATAAATGTTGTCTTACCAACACCATTTTTCCCTATAATTACATACTTCTTTCCAAATTCAAAATTTAAACTAATCCCACTTAAAATAACACTGTCATAACCAATACTTAAATTTTTAACAGAAATGCTATCTACATTAAATGTTTTAGTAAACTTAAAATCAAATATAACTTTTTTATCTTTTTGCGGTTTTTCCAATACTTCAATTTTTTCAAGCATTTTTCTACGACTTTGTGCTCTTTTAGTTGTTGTTGCTCGAACAATATTGGCATTAATAAATTCTTCTGTCTTCTTAATGAATTTTTGCTGTTTATCATACTCTTTTTCATATGTAGCATCATTCATTGTTTTTTGACGAACATAATCATCATAATTGCCTTTATATTTAATCGCCTTCTTATTATCAATTGCAACAATAATATTACACACCGCATTTAAGAATTCATTATTATGACTAATTACTATAAATGCATTTTTATAAGCATTTAAATATTTCTTCAACCATTCAACATGAACGATATCAAGAAAGTTAGTAGGTTCATCTAAAAGTAATACATCTTTTTCTTCAAGTAACATTTTTCCTAAAAACACTTTAGCTCTTTGACCACCACTTAAATTTTTAAGTAGTCTGTTTTCTGAAATATCTATACCTAAACCATTAATAATATTACCTATTTTTGATTTAATCATATAAAAGTCTTTTTCTTCTAACAAATTTTGAATATAATCGGTTTTACGTAAAACATTATCATATTCACCAGGATCAATGTAAGCCATACTTTCATATAAAGAATTCATTTCTTCTTCTTTATTAAATAACTCTTCATACACATTATATAAGTATTCTTTGATTGTTAAATCATCATGTACAATTAAGTTTTGATCTAAATATGAAAATGTATAATTTTTATCCCAAAGAATTTCACCATAATCAGGTGAAAGTTTATGAGCTATTAAATTCATTAATGTGGACTTTCCACAACCATTTCTACCTATAAGACCAACATGTTCTCCATTTAATAATCTAATATCTAAATCATTATATAACTGTTCGCTTCCATAGGTAAATCTTAAATTTTTTATTTCTAACATACTCTTTACCCAAAAAAAATGCTTATAAATAAGCATTTTTTACCTACTTAATAAATATTATACTTAATTATACTTTGTAATTATTCTATAAACAATGAAAACACGTTTTCATTTTCTTTTTTTTCTCTTATTCTTATAAGTTCTCTTCTCTTTAACCTTAGTTGTATACTGAATTAAAAATAAAGCACCAATGATTGATAATAAAATGGATATTACTACAATTACCCAAAATCCTGAAGAATCATTTTCAAAAGGAATACCAACATTCATTCCAAAGAAACTAGCTATTAAGGTTGGTATTGTAAGAACAATCGTAACTACAGTTAGTGTTTTCATTACCGTGTTTACATTATTTGAAATAACAGATGCGAATGCATCCATAGTCCCATTTAAGATATCCCTATGAATATTACACATTTCCATAGCTTGTCTTGACTCAATAATTGCATCTTCAATTAAGTCAACATCATCTTCATATTGTTTGAAGGCTTCTAATCTTTTAATCTTTTCTAAAACTAAGTTATCGGCATTAATACCGGTTGATAAATATACTAAAGATTTACCTAAATTCATTAATTCAAATAATTCCTTATTCTTCATTGACTTATGTAATCTCGTTTGAACAAAATCACTATCCCTATCTAATTGCTTCAAATGCGTTACAAATAATGATGCATTCTTATATAGTATCTGAATAGTTAATTTAATGTGTTTATTAGTACCAAAATTCCTCATTAACCTATTAGTAACGTAGAACTCCAAAGCTTTCTCTTTTAAACATGTAGTAATATAGAAATTATCATTAAAAATAATACCAAAAGGAGTTGTGTAATAACGGTGAATATCCGGGTAATCTTCATCCCTAGTTAGTACTGGCATATCGACTACGATTAAATATACATCTTCGTCAATATCAATGTGGGAACGTTCTTCTTCATCTAGGGTAGTTCTAATCATTTCTTCAGGAATACTTGTAATCTTTGTAACTCTTAATATTTCTTCTTCTGTAGGATTAGTTAAATGAATCCAAGATTTACGAATGATTTTGCTATAAATGTCGATA
>Ga0172382_10002750_pt1 | contig 28770 bp, 21 predicted proteins | sample Leawel138RmetaG_FD_122245 | JGI IMG/M metagenome (GOLD analysis project Ga0172382, IMG submission 122245) | Leachate microbial communities from a municipal landfill in Southern Ontario, Canada - Leachate well 138R metaG | ecosystem: Engineered > Solid waste > Landfill > Unclassified | place...
AAAATTCTCGATATAAAGAGATACGGATTCTCATAATGTTTCAGAGAAAACGCGTCCCGCGTTTCCCATCCATAAAATCTTGTTTGTCAGAGCCGAAACCGATGGTAAACTAACATGAACTCTTTTCTTGGGGGTGTCTGTTTGATATGATGGAATCGGTGAAAGAAAAACCCCTGGATGGAAGCATCATCGCCTGCCCGGATTGCGATCTGCTCCAACGGGTTCCTGTTTTACCGCCGGGAGGACGCGCACGTTGCTGCCGCTGCCGCCACATACTCATGACCAACAAAGTCTCGTCCATTGAACGAACCCTGGCCCTGTCCATTGCCGCCTTCATCTTTCTTTTGATCGCCAACCTTCAACCTCTGCTGGGCCTTTCCGCATTCGGACGGCACACAAGTACGACGGTCTTCGGGAGCGTCCTGGTGATGTGGGAAAGGGGTTATGAAATCACCGCCGTCCTGATCGGCTTCTGCGGCCTTCTGGCACCGGCCGTTTACATTGTTTTCATGGTGGCAATCAACCTGGCCGCTCTTTACCCGCCGGCTCCCTGGTGGATTGGTATCCTGGTGCACTGGGCCGCCCGGCAGCAAAACTGGTCCATGCTTGAAGTGATGATGCTCGGCATCCTCATTTCCCTGATCAAACTATCCGACATCGCCACGATCATTCCCGGTGTCGGCATGTACGCAGTGGGACTCCTGATCATTTTGCTGACCTTGATAAAGATCAGTTTCGACTCTGATACGATCTGGCAGAGAATCCGATGGGCCCACCCTTCCCGCCCCCTTGGTCCGGCTCACGCCGAAACCTTCCCATCCACGGGGAGGATCTCATGAGCGTGCTTTCGTTGACTTCTTTGAAAGTCGGACTGGTCCGTTGCGAAACCTGTGGTCTCGTTTCACGGCCTTACAGCCTACAGAACCCGGGTTACTGCCCCCGGTGTGGTTACAAACTCTTTTTACGCCGCCATAAAACGTTTCAATACACATGGGCCTTGATCATTGCCGCCACGATCTGTTACATTCCTGCCATTACCCTGCCGGTGTTGACGAGAATCACCATCACCTATACCAAAGATGATACCATTATTGACGGAATCATCGCCCTGTATGCTGAAGGCTCCTGGCATCTGGCACTGATTGTGCTGATTGCGAGCATCATCATCCCCATCGCCAAATTGATTGCCCTGGGCTATCTGCTGGTCATAGCCAAGTACCATTCCCAGGCGGCCAGCATCGACCGGATCCGGCTCTATCGCCTGATTGACTTCGTGGGACGCTGGTCCATGCTGGATGTTTTCGTTGTAACTTTTGCCGTGGCACTCATCCAGCTCCAACCCTTCCTGACGACCAGGCCGGCCAGGGGAGTTCTGTTCTTCGCCGCCGTCGTTGTTCTGACATTACTGGCGACCAAAACCTTTGATCCTCGCTTGATCTGGGATTCCGACATCGAAAGGAAGGAAGTCCATGACCGATAATACTGATTATTCGCAAATACCAACCGCGACGGCGGAACCAAAAAAACGTGCCATATTCTCCGTTGTCTGGATAATTCCCATTCTGGCTGCGGTTGTTGCCCTCGGTATCGCCATCGAACATCTTCTGAGTGAGGGACCGACCATCACCATTGTATTCAAATCGGCGGAAGGCATCGAGGCAGGCAAGACCTTTATCAAATACAAGGATGTCAACATCGGACAGGTCATCCAGGTCAAACTTTCAGAAAACTACCAGAAGGTTGTCGTAACCGCCAAAATCGATAAAAGCGCCGAGGGTCTTCTGGTGGGCGACGCCAAATTCTGGGTGGTGCGCCCCCGGGTCACTCTAAGCGGCATATCAGGTATGAGCACCCTGTTATCCGGTAACTTCATTGCCTTTGAAGCCGGAAATTCCTCAACACCCCGTTTTGATTTTCAGGCGTTGGATATCCCCCCCCTTGTCATGGAAACGGAACCGGGGCGTCAATTTGTCCTGCGGGCACCAACACTGGGGTCTTTGGGTATCGGATCGCCCCTTTATTATCGCCAATTGAACGTGGGACGCGTTATCGCTTACGATCTGGCCGGAGACGGCAAATCGGTCAACATCCGTATTTTTGTGGACAATCCTTATGAAAATTATGTTACGGAACAGACTTGTTTCTGGCAGGCAAGCGGTATTGACGTTTCCCTTGGGGCAAGCGGGCTCAATGTGAAAACCCAGTCCGTTCTTTCTCTTTTGATCGGCGGCATCGCTTTTGAAACGCCTCCGTCTGTCGCATCCGGCCAGCCGGCTGAGGCAAATACCGTCTTCACCCTTTATCAGGACAGAACAACCGCCATGTCTCAGGAGGACCAGATCGTCGTTCATTACACCCTTTATTTTAATGAATCCCTACGCGGTCTGGCAATAACCGCACCCGTTACCCTCCATGGCCTCCCCATCGGTCAAGTCACCGCTGTCGAACTGGAATATCCCCCAGCGGCCACGAACCCCCGACCCCGGGTGGAGATAGCCCTGTTTCCCCGGCGATTCATGAAGCACGCAGACTTGCCCCACCGGGCGGAAGGGCAAAGAAAAAATTGTGACGCTTGCAATGCCTTCCTCCAAAAACTGGTCAACCGGGGGCTTCGTGCTCAGTTACGAAGCGCCAACCTGCTCCTCGGTCATCGCTTCATCGCCCTGGATTTCTTTCCGGGAAGCCCCCCTGCTGACGTTGACTGGCGCCGTGACGCGCCCATTCTTCCTATCGCGGCCAGCGATCTGGTGGATTTTGAAGGGAAGATCAACACGATTTTATCCAAACTGGAAAAAATCCCCTACGCTGAAATCGGTGAAGAAATGAAGGAGACCTTTGCGGTGCTGAACAAAACCGTTGGCAGAGTGGAAAGTGAACTGTTACCGGAAGCACAAAAAGCCATGGGGGATCTGCGTCGAGCCCTTGATGCGGCGGAAAAAATATTGGCAAGCAGCGAACAGCATCTGGTGGGCCGGGATGCCCCGGTGCGGCAGGAACTGCGGGAAGCCCTGCAGGAAATCACCCGAGCCGCCCGGGCCATCGCCATCTTCACCGAATATCTAGAACAAAATCCCGCCGCCCTTATCCGGGGAAAGGCGCCGGAGGTACCATGATGAAGAATCCCGTACTGACATGGCTTTGCTGTCTGCTTTTCTGTCTTTGCGGCTGCTATGCGTCGCAGCCTCCACGTTTTTACACACTGACGGCCACGGCCAAACCGACGGTGCTTACATTCCGCACCCCCATTTCTGTCGGGCCGGTGATTGTTCCGGCCCTTGTCGATCGTCCCCAGATGGTGATACGCCTTGACCAGAATCAGGTACGGATAGATGAGTACAACCGTTGGGCGGTTTCCTTGCAGCACGAAATTGCCCGGGTCGTCGCCGAAAACCTTGCGGTCAAGCTCGGATCCCCCGGGGTGACTGTTTTCCCCCAATCAGCACCGGATGCCGCCGCTGTAAGGGTTAAAATCGACATCAAATGCCTTGAAGCCGCGAACACCGACCGGACTGTCACCCTGGATGCCCACTGGAGCCTACGTATTCCCGGAGAGGAGCGGGTTGTTTCGGGCCGGACATTTCAACAAAAAACCTGGACGACATCCGATTATGACGGGCAACTCACAGCATACAATCGAATCCTGGAACGTTTAAGTGAGGACATTGCGGCAAGCCTCCTCCAGTTGGAGGAAAGCTGGTCTTAAAAAATTCCCCCTGCCGCGACGGCAGGGGGAATTCACAACACTTTTGAAATTCCGAAATACGTGTCTAAAGAGGTTTCTGGATTTTCATCAGATTGGTTTTCTGACGTTTTTTGATCATATCGACCTGCTTCACCGGAAGCAGAAGCGTGCCCCTTTTGAAACTGTTCTGGTCGACGATTTTCTTCTTTTCCACAGCACTGACGAACATCTTCCTTTTTGCGGGTACCATTTGGGTAAAAGCGGCATACTGGACGGCATGTTGCGCCAGGTTAACGGCTTTCCCCTGGGAGAAAACGGTCAGAGCCGTTGGAATTTGTGGTGAGGCCGGTGGTTTCTGCCAGCGGTCCGCTTCAAGGTCCTGCGTGCTTGCCAGTTTCAGGCGCACATTACGCACACCCAGACCCATGCACTGCATGTTGTTGTCCTTCCCGCCCCGATCCACTTCGCACGTTATGAATTCAAGGGCTCCCTCGCCATTGCCGAAGTGCTGCTGACCCCGCGGATTTTTACCGGAGCGGCCATCGATATAGCCGTGGGCCTTGTTCCGGCCGAAACCGAAACGCTTGGCAGCATCTTGCGCCGATGGGGTGGCAATCGTCCCCAACTGCACCCCCTCACCGGCAAAGGCGCAGTATTTCAGGTTTTCTTGCCCCACTCCATAACGGGCCGGCTGATCCAGATCAAAAACCACCGCCTGCGACTGCAGACCCCATCCGGATTCGCCCACCTTGGTGCGAACCTCAACGGGCATCTTGTACCAGTCATTGCGTTTCCACTCGATTTTTGCCACCGAGAGGTCCGCCTTCAGCTGGCGCTGATCCTTTCTGAAGGTCAATTCGGCCACCACGCGACTGCGGTTGCCTGCCGTCTCCGAATCGCCCGCAAAAGGCGTTCCGAAATTCTTACCTATGAGATCGTCTTTCAGGGCGCTGAAATCACGCAGGACAAGCTCCTGGTAGCAGTCGCTCATGTACCGGTCCGGCATCACGGCGGCCCACTGGGCGGCCAGATTGCGGTGCCGGTCGTAGTATTCCGCCAGATTCCGGCACTGTTCGGTAAACTGCCGGTCACACTGCTGGGCCGCTTTGAGCAGCATATCATATTCCTTCTGCCACATGTCGCGCTGCTGCTGGATATAGGTTTTCCGCTGCGCCTTCACGTTTGTGTTGAGTCCCAAGGCGAACATATTGGCTGTCTGCGGTGTCATGATGAAACCGGCATCTTTGATGGCCGCTTTCAGTCCCCACAGGGCCACGACCATCATGCCAACGTAATCTTCCTTGGTGTTGCCTTCCAGCGGATTTTCCCAAGGGTAACCCTCCACCATATTGTACGGGGCAACAATCAGCTTGACCATTTTTTCCTGGCCGCTGGTGTTGAAAAAATTTTTGAAATACCCCTCCAGTTCACTGGCTTTCGTCGGGTTGGCCCGGTTGGATCCGGTGCTGTATGTCGACACGGTAATATTTTGGTTGCCGAAAGCCTGTTCCATGGAGCGACCGATGTTCACATTCACATCGGCCTTGGCCCCGACGGCCTCGACGGAAATACCCGTTTCATTGGCAAACTTGCTCCAACTTTTCATATCCTGCTTGGTGACAGAGGCCGTACCGAAAAACTCCCGGCCGTTTCTGATCCCTATCACGAAGGCGTCGCCGCACTGCTGGCTGAACTGTCCTTTCCCTCCCGGTGTGGTGAGCAATTGCAAGGCGGTGGGCTTGAAGCTTACCTGCTCCAGATCAAGGAGATTCGGCACATTGTAGCGATAGGCGCTGGCCAGCAGGGTCTGGCTGTAGGTGCTGGTTTCCGAACCGCCGGTGATGGACGTTTTGTTGCTGGCCCCGTAGGTTCCGGCTCCGGCCAGCACTTTCAGGGCGGCGCTGACGCTCAGGTTGGTCTGGGCGGCGATGGTCGCCGTCGTTTCCGTAAAATCATAGAATGAGTTTTGCTTGGGGTCCCCGGAAGCGTAGGTGGCGGAACTGCTGACCTGGAGACAGGGTGAGGTGAACTGCTGTGTGGTCGTGTTGTAGCCCCATCCGTAATACGCCCCCGCGACGGGATCAACTTCCAGCAAGGTAACCGGCATATCAGCCCATGCCGGCAGGACAAAAGAGAAAAGGATAAAAAAAAGGGCAAGTCCCTTACATTTTTTCTTTTTTCTCGGCTCAGTCATTCTCTCCTCCTTCTTTTTTATTATATTGCCAAGATAACCGTGATATCCCAAAAAATACAGTCATCCTGTGCACAACATCACACGTAGAATACCCGATTCCGCCCTTCGAGGAACACGGGCCCCCGGCAAAAAATGGCAGGAGGATGGCGCCCGGCAGAGATTTTCGGGGGAGGAACATAGTGCAAGGAACCGCTGTATGTCAATCCTTATCCTTTTCTTTGTCTCATCTCTGTTCCGTCATAATCGTGCATGATATTGACTGGGGTCGTGTTTTTCCCATTACCGTGATAAACGGGTGATGTGATCATCCGATAATCCCTGGGAGACGGCGCGTCTTAAAAGCGGGGTATATGCGCTTTTCGAACGAGATCATCCCGCACCGGACGGACCAAATGCCCCGGGACAGGGGTACCCCGGATATCATCGTTCAAAGCCCTGCAATAGACTGGTTTCGCTTTGCTATCGTGACCGCCGAATATGCCGCCGATCCAGGAAAATTCCTACAGAGGGGTCGGATCAAGGGGCTGCATCGCTGTCAGCGAAAATTTTCTTTTTGACTCCGAGAAGACCTGCATTGAGTTTCATCCCTTGCTTCCCCGTGAAGGGTGCTTGTGCACGGAACAGCGCATTTGCCGCAAACGGGGTAATTTATTTGCTTCTTCCATCAATTCACTTATCCCTTGACGCAAGAAAATTACGCTCCTATACTCCCAGCCGCCAAAACATAGCCGTATTTACGGTTACGGGACGGGTCCCGGGGCGCCCCCATGGCCGCAAGCCCTGCTTGTCGTATCTTGTTAGTGGACCCGACGTTCCGGAGTCCCTTGAAACCGTTTTCCGGGGGGATACGGGTTTGTGAGTCCTGGAAAGGTCGCCCGGAAGAAAGAACGAAGGGGAGACACCGGCGGCCGGCAAGGGCGGGCATCTCCAACGGAACCCGTATCTTTTACTTTATCGACGCCGACGATTCATTGAAGAGCCAAGGACCTGTCGAGACGGGCGGCCTGAAATAACCAACCGAACACACAGGAATTTCAACACGTGGCCGAACAAGGGGGGAAAATGAGGGAATGGTTTTTTTTGATTACGGCAATTGTTTTCGAGGTATTTGCCACCTCCACACTCAAATCCACAGAGGGGTTCTCCCGCCTGTGGCCGACTGCCTGTGTCGTAACCGGGTACACGTTGTCGTTTTATTTTTTGTCCCGCTGCCTGGAAATCATTCCGGTGGGCGTCGCTTACGCGATCTGGTCCGGCCTGGGTACGATCCTCATCGTTCTGGCTGCCTGGCTTTTTCTGGGGCAGCGTCTGGACACGGCCGCCGTTTCCGGTATTTTTCTGATCGTCGCAGGAGTCCTCGTCTTAAACCTGTTCTCTGAATCTATTGTGCATTGACGGGCACAGGGTCGGGCGCAGAGGAAATTCACCGAACGCAGCGATTCCTCCTGTTATCCCTTTTCAGTTTATGATATCAGGACATGCACTGTGAACCGCGTTTTGTCCTTTCTGCCGCACATGAAGTCCCGGATCCTTTCAGGCAAGGGCTTTCCCCGCACAAAACGACACAAACCGGTCCGCAGCCTCTTCCTGTCCATGGGCAGGTTGATTTGGCGTGCCACAAAAGATTCAGAAAGGACATCAGTATCTGCATGAAAACAAGAAAAATCATTTTCATCTTTCTGGTTTGGGGGATATTTCTCAGCGGCTGCCACAGAGGTCCCATCCTGATGGAGAATATACCGAAGATACCCCAGCCCGAGCAGGCGGATTACTCAAAACCCCTTCCCCCGGGCGAACTTGCCCTACGGAAAATCACCGATCCGGATGAAATACCGGATTTTACCGACGCCTGCCATGACCTGGCGAACTTGAAGAACTCAATCAGTAACAGTCTCAATTACCTGCAGAAACCTTCAAGCAGACGGCATTATCCCTATGGAAAGATTAGCCACCAACAAGTGGTGGAAAGCCTGGAGGCTTTCAGAGACATGATCAATGCCGGGTACGGGGAGGCCGAACTCAATTCGCTCATTCGCGAACGATTCGACGTTTACACGTCTGTAGGCTGCGATGACAGGGGAACGGTGCTTTTCACCGGCTACTATACCCCGGAATTCGAAGGTTCGCGCCATGCGGATGAGCGTTTTAAATACCCCCTTTACAGTCAGCCCGATGACCTGGTGAAAGATGACGAAGGCAATACGCTTGGCCGTCGTACCGTTGACGGGCTTGTTCCTTATCCGTCCAGAGGTGAAATGGAAAACGCCGGCATGCTGAAGGGAAAAGAGATCATGTGGCTCGCCGATCCCTTTGAGGTCTACCTTGTGCAGGTACAGGGGTCGGCCAAAATCCGCCAACCCGACGGTTCCCGCGTGGGAATCGCCTATGCGGCCAGCAACGGCCATGAATACCGAAGCATCGGGCAGTTAATGATCAGGGATAGCAAGATCGCAAAAGAGAGGGTGAGCCTTTCCACCATCAGAGATTATTTCCGGTCAAATCCGGAAGAATTGCCTCATTACATCAATCAGAATCCGCGTTTCATTTTCTTCAGAATGGAGGACGGAGAGCCACGGGGCAGTATAAACGAACCGGTGATTGCTCTTCGTTCCATCGCAACGGACAAGTCGGTTTATCCACGAGCGGCCCTCGCCTTTCTCGACACCGTTTTGCCGAAAGCGCAAGGAGACAATGTGGTCCAGGCACTTTACACGGGTTTCGCTCTTGACCAGGATACAGGCGGGGCGATCAGGGCGCCGGGACGATGCGATGTCTACATGGGAGAAGGCGAGACAGCGGGCAGACTGGCCGGACAAGCGTACCGCGAGGGAAGACTGTATTATCTGTTCCTGAAATCCGAATATTGAACGTCCCTGACCGTGATCTGTTTTGAGAACCCGGCGGGGAAGAGGCGCCCTCCCTTACTTATTGCATGGCCAAGGCGGGGTATTAAAACCCCGCCTTGGCAACCCCTTCCCTTCCCCCCGTCCACGAGAGGTTGAGGGAACGCGGACAAAGGCTGGCTAAAATTTCACCTGAGGCGTCGCCTTTGTCACGTCAGGGGCCTCAAAAAAGGTGGCAGGGGCAAAATTGAAGACGCCTGCCAGAATGTTGGCCGGAAAGCTTTTGACGGCGATGTTGTAGGTTCGCACGGCATCATTGTAACGTTTGCGTTCAACCGCAATCCGGTTTTCGGTCCCCGCCAGTTCATCCTGGAGATGCATGAAATTCTGGTTGGATTTCAAATCGGGATACCGTTCCACCACCAGAAGGAGTCGACTCAACGCGGAGGTCAGCTCGTTGTTGGCACTGATCTTGTCGGAGACGCTGCCTGCACCGCCGACCTTCGACCGGGCGGTGGTCACCTCGATAAAAACATCCCTTTCCTGTTTGGCATAACCCTTTACCGTTTCCACGAGATTGGGAATCAGGTCATAACGGCGCTGTAGCTGGTTCTCGACCTGTGACCATGCGTTTTTCACCGTCTCATCGAGAGTGATAAAATGATTATAACCTGTTTTTACAAATGAATATCCGGATAAAATCAGAACCAGGGCAATCACTCCGGCCACAATCCAGCCCGTTTTTCCTTTCGCCATACGCCACCTCCTTTGATCAGTTTATGTCATGTTCCCATTGATCGATAAAGCGATCGAGCTTTTCGATTTCTTCAAGATACCGAGCGAAAAGGGATACCATCTCCTTTTTATCATATTTCACGGTTCCCTTCTTTACCGCGAAAGAGCGGTCAAACACATCGCCGACAATCCCAGCCAGTTCGCAGGCCTCACGTATCACCTGCTGCCGGTTGGAGGGCAATGGTTTCCCTTTTAAATAAATGATCGCCGTAAACAGGGAAAGAATCGCCACCAGGGAAATGCTGATCAACTCCTCCAGTTTTTTCGGACGCCCTTCCGATTCCACATACCCTTGCCTCAGATGAAGCAACTTTCCCTTGATCTCGCGTTCCAGTTGAAGCCTCATGCAGGTGCGGCCAAAAGAAAGGGGGGACAGGATGTCCTCGCCATAAACCAGAACATGATGTGTCTGTATGGTCAGAAACTCTATCGGATAAACGTCGAGGGCGCTTTCGAGAAACGGTTTCGTCATGATAAGGGGCGTTGTGATCCCTCTTTTTCTCCATCGACGGATCATGTCATGGAGGCCGTCCAACCTCTTCATTCCCTCGGCGGTGATAATTACCAGAAAATCGAGATCCGTCTTGCCAGGTATGTAGCCGTCGGCCGCTCCACTGCCATACAGCAGTATGGCGATCAGGTCCTCTCCAAAAATCTGCTTAAGATGAACGGTCATTTCCGGAAAAACATCTTCCGGCTTCTTGGGTATTTTTGACATACCTTTTTCCCTTAAAAACCGCGGCCGGCACCACCGCCGCCACTCGCTCCACCACCGAAACCACCGTAGCCCCCGCCGAAGCCGCCAAATCCCTCACCCCCTCCTCTTCGTCCGCCGCTGAGCAAGAGAATCATCAGGTAAGGCAGCATCGCCCGACCCTGCCTTGTTCCCAGAAGGGCGATGATAAGGAGAAACAAAATGATCGGGGGTAAAATATTCCCCCGTGCACTATGACTGCCGGGAGACATCGTCTTGGCCGACGGGTTTCCTGTGAGGGTCACACCCGCATCCCTGGCCACCACCCGCGCAATAACTGAAACGGCATTCTCCATTCCTGTTCCGTAATCTCCTTCTTTCAAGGCGGGAATCACGAAGCGATCCAGGATTTTTCCGACCAGGCCGTCCGGCAAAATGCCCTCCACGCCGTAACCCGTTTCGATCCGGATTTGTCTTTCCTGAACGGCAAGAAGAATCAGGATCCCCTTGTCTTCGCCTTTTTTCCCGATCCCCCATGCCTGATAGAGTTCATTGGCGTACATGGCGGGTTCATTGTCTCCCGTGTCCTCGACCGTTGCTACCACTATGGCCGTTCCGGTCTTCTCGAGCACTTCCTGTGACAAACGGTTCATTCGTTCCTCCGAATCCGCCGGGATGATGCCGGCAAAGTCATTAACCGGACCCACGGCGGCAGGAAACGAGGGAAGCGCCTCGCAACAGGAAGAGGAAATCAAAGAAAAAAGGACCATAACAGTCACAAGCGGACTTATCGTCCCTCTGAAACGAAATCCGCAATGTTTGAATTGGTTCATCGTCCGCCTCATGATGGTGAACAACCGCAATTCCTTTTCTCCGAAAAAGAAAAACTCCCCCTGTTGGACGGATATTCTATACAATGAGGGGTAGGCGGCGGCAAGGGAAACCTTGATCCCTTCGACAACGATGACGATTTAGATCTTGAATTTATTTCGTTTGTATTATAGCAACCTCGCAGAATCATCTTAACCGAAAAGCCAAGAAGATTTATCCCCTGGCAAAACAAGACCATATTGTGATTCCAATGATATCTCCAATTCGCAAAACCATGAAGAACAGATCTCTTGCAGGCATCCATCCAGTCCTCAGCAAAACGGAATCCGTCGTCATCGGGGTGGAGGGGGCCAAAACAGACCGAAACGGCCTTCATAACGAAAAGGATTCCTTTTTACAACATACCGGAAAAATATCCCGTACCGGGTTGCAGTCGGTGTGATTTGTGAGAAAGATCGTCAAACAAAGACCGTTTCCGACACATTCCGTTCTCGGGATTCTTCACGAACGTCTGCGATCTCAATCTGAAATCATTTTGACGGGACTCCAAGGCGCATCCTCCAGCCTGCTCGCTTCTATCCTTCTTGCATCGCAGAACGAAACCGTCATCGCCGTTTTACCGACGGAAAGGGAAGCCCGGAACTTTTACCGCGACTGCCAGGCATTCTCCAACGAAACAGACGTTCTGCCATACCCGGCCTGGAATATTCTGGCGGCCGATTTCTTCACCATTCAAAGGGACATCGAATTATCACGCGCCCATACCCTCTCAGCCTTGCTGACTGAACAGCCATACCTGGTGATCACGTGTCTGTCCGCCCTGATGCAAAAGATCATCCCCCGAAACGTTTTCACAGACTATACCAGGGTCCTTTCCCTTGGTGACATGCTGGACAGAGACCACCTGAGCCGGCATCTCGCCAAGGGGGGATACACGAAACGAACCCTCGTCGAGACCAAGGGTGAATTCAGCGCCAGGGGAAATATCATCGATGTTTATCCTCCCAACGCGGCTCATCCGTTCCGCATTGAATTGATGGGGGACGAAGTGGAATCCATCCGTCCATTTGACCCGGCCTCACAGCGTTCCTCCCATGAAGTGATGGATCTGCAGATCATTCCCGCACGCGAACTGGTTTTGAATGACCGGAGAAAACGAGAGGCTATCCGCAATATCCGCATCCGTGCAAACACCCTCGAACTGCCCAGACAGATCAGGGATAATTTAACCGAAACAGTCGAACAAGATATGCTTTCGTCCCTGAATCCGATGTACCTCTCTCTTTTTTACGCTACGGAAGACAATCCTGCGGAGCCTGACGAGTCCGGACATCCTCTGGATACCTTCTTCGATTACTGTTCCGGGCGCGAACTTTTTTTTATCGACCATGCATCATCACTGGAACGATCCTTCAGGGAAATTGAGAACACGGTCAACCGCCTTGTTTTCCAGGCACGCCAGGAAAACAAGTTTTTTGTCGAAGCGGAATCCTTCTATCTTGCACCGCCAGACCTGATAAAATTGATGTCTTCTTTCCGACAGATACGGCACGAAACACTGCGTATCGATACGGGTCCGTTTTCCGCAACAGACCCGGGCACATCTTCCCATCTGCTGTTTCAAACGGAAAAAACGGGGCTTCTGAAGAAAGACGGCCCTTTTGCGGCGGAAGGTCTGCTTGCTCCACTCGTAGAGATTATCCGGGAAAACCTCGGAGACGGTTATCTGGTCGTATTTTTGTGCCCGGGAAAAGAAGAGTTGGCCCGGATGGCCCATCTGGTGGAAGGGTACGGTCTCATCCCCGAGGCGAAAGATCCGGCAATCCCCTTTCTTGATCTGGTTATGAACCATCGTCCCCCCGGACGACTGGTCCTGATGGAGGGAAAGGCGTCCGGGGGCTTCCTTTTTCCGGAACTGCATCTGGTCGTCATATCGGAGGAGGATATTTTCGGCCGCAAGCAAGCCAAACGCTTGGCCAGACCGTCCAGAGAAGGCTATTTTCTCAGGTCATTCGGCGAACTCACGGAAGGGGATTTCATCGTACACAAAGAACATGGTATCGGTATCTACCGGGGACTGCAGAAAATGTCCGTCGCGGAAATTGAGAACGACTTTCTCCTGATTGAATACGCTGAACAAGACCGGCTCTATATTCCAGTCGACCGCCTGGATCAGATCCAGCGCTATATCGGTCCGGACGGATATACGCCCAGGCTGGAACGTCTGGGTGGTGCCTCCTGGGAAACAGTCAAGGAGCGGGTCAGGAAATCAATCCGGGATATCGCGGAAGAACTTGTCTCCATCTATGCCGCCCGCGAGGTGGTAGAGAGACCATCGTTTTCTCCACCAGACCGGCTTTACGAGGAATTTTGCGCCGCCTTCGAATACGAGGAAACACCTGACCAGATCCGGGCCATAGAAGATATCCACGGTGATATGGCCCAGGAGAAACCGATGGACCGCCTGATTTGCGGCGATGCGGGTTTCGGCAAAACGGAAGTGGCTCTTCGGGCCTCTTTCCGGGCGGCCATGGACGGACGCCAGGTCGCCGTTCTCGTACCAACCACCATCCTTGCCGAACAGCATTACCAGACTTTTATCCGCCGGCTCAAGGATTATCCCCTGCGTGTCGAAGTCCTGAACCGCCTGAAAACCAGGAAAGAACAGGAGGCCATCGTCAAGGCGGTCAACCGGGGCACCGTGGATATCATCATCGGCACACATCGAATTCTTCAAAAAGACCTGACGTTTCGGGATCTTGGCCTGGTTATCGTTGATGAAGAACAGCGTTTTGGCGTCACCCACAAGGAACGGCTAAAAAAAATACGCACCCTTGTGGATGTTCTGACCCTGTCGGCCACGCCGATTCCACGGACACTGCACCTTTCCCTGGTTGGTATTCGTGACCTGAGCATCATCAACAGCCCACCTGAAAACCGCCAGCCCATTCGAACCCATGTCCTTGAGTTCAATGAGGATACGATACGAGAAGCCATAGGCCAGGAACTGAACCGCCGGGGCCAGGTTTTTTTCCTTCACGACCGGATCCGGTCGATCTTCAGCATGGCCCGGTTTCTGGAAAATCTGGTGCCTGAAGCGAACATCGGTGTTGTCCACGGCCGGATGAAACCCGGGGAAATTGAAAAAACCATGGCAACTTTTATCAAAGGAGATCTGGACATTCTCGTGTGCACGACCATTGTCGCCTCCGGCGTCGATATCCCCTCAGCCAACACGATGATCATCAACCGGGCGGATCGCCTGGGCCTCTCCCAGCTCTACCAAATCCGGGGCCGGGTCGGGCGTTCCGGAGAGGAATCCTACGCCTACCTGCTCATCCCACGGGGAGCCATGCTTTCACGGGAGGCGCAGAAACGTCTCCAGACACTTATGGATTTTTCCGAACCCGGTTCAGGCTTCCGTATCGCCTCTAACGACCTTGAGATCCGGGGAACCGGTAATCTGCTGGGCACCTCCCAGTCGGGTCACGTCTCCGCCGTCGGCTACGAACTCTATACGGAGCTCATGGAAAAAACGATTCGCGAACTGAAGGGTGAACAATTCCCCCAAGAAGAGATCCGGGTGGAAATCCATCTGGGTGTTCCTGCCTATATTCCCGAGGATTACATGGAAGACGAACACCGTCGCCTGCTTACTTATAAGCGTATATCTCTTGCCCGGACTCAGGAAGAAATCCGTGAAATCCGTGATGAACTTACAGACTGCTATGGCTTTATTCCACCGGAACTGGACAATCTCCTCCGGACAATACCCCTGCGCTATCGGCTGGAAACCCTGAAGAGTCATAAAATGACCTGTGGTGATCATTACATGACCGTTCAGTTCAGCCCCGATAGTCCCGTGGATCCGGCTCAGATTCTTTTACTTTCCCAGACAAAAATAAAAGGAACGAAGTTGACGCCGGAGCTGAAATTGTATATTCCATTACCCAAGTCGGAAGATGGGGATCGCATCCGGTTCGCCGAAACGGTGCTGGATGTTCTTATTCCGCAACCAGGTTCTGCAACCAAGGAGGAAAAATGAAACCGACAAGATTTCGGGCAGGGTTTTTAACCATCCTGACGCTTTCGTTGCTCGGATGGCCCGTTCAGGCTGTGATCGTCGACCGCATCGTCGCCATTGTCAACGACACCCTCATCACCCAGTCGGATGTCAATGCCGCATTCGATCCGATACGCAAAAAAATCGAGGAGCAAATGACCGGCCTGGAAAAAGACGCTATGTTGGAAAAGGCCCGGCAAAACCTTCTCAACCGAATGATCGATGATATCCTGATCGAACAGGAGGCGGCCAAACTGGACATCGACATATCGGATGAGGAGGTGATGGGGACGATCGAGAGCATCCTCTCCAAGAGGGATCTCACGATATACGCATTTGAAAGGGTTCTTGAAAAAGAGGGGTTATCCCTGGAAGGATATAAGCAGGATATCAGGCAGCAGATGATACGTTCCCGCGTTGTGCGCCGGGCCTTAAGAACGGCAATATCCGTAACGGACGAAGAAATAGGCCAGTACTATGCCCGGCATCGCTCGGAATATGAGGGGGAAGAAGCCGTCCGAATCAAGCAAATAGTCCTTTTGTTCCCTGAAGAGCCCGGTGGCGACACGAAGAAGGAAATGCAAGCGGAAATGAGTGCAATTCTCGAACGTTTGAAAGCCGGAGAATCCTTTGACAAAATGGCGGCACAATTCTCTCATGGGCCGACAGCCAAACAGGGTGGCGATATCGGATTTGTCGGCAAGGGTATCATGACGCCGGAACTGGAACAGGCCGCCTTTTCTCTGGAACCGGGCCAGGTGAGCGATGTCATCGAATCGCCGACAGGCCTTGCGATCATTACCGTAACGGATAAACGGGGCAATGGAGCCATAATGGGTGAATCCCTTCGTGATGAGATCAAGAACAGAATCATGGAAACGAAGATGGATAAAAAAATCGATGAATGGATCGCTGATCTGCGAAAAAAAGCTCACATTTCCATTAAAGATTAGTACGGGCGCCGTCAATCGACCCGTTTCGCCCGACATCGCTTTTCTCAGGACAAACCCGATGCCCCGCTATTTCCCCGGGGCATCCCTTTTTATAGTGATTTTTCATCATGAACTGTATTCGCATCAAAGGGGCCGCACAGCACAATCTGAAACATTTGAACCTGGAAATCCCCAGGGATAAATTGGTGATCATTACCGGACTGAGTGGCTCCGGGAAATCATCTCTCGCTTTCGATACGCTATATGCAGAAGGACAGAGGCGCTATGTCGAATCTCTGTCCACCTACGCCAGGCAATTCATCGGCCAGATGGACAAGGCCGAGTTCGACTCCATTGAGGGTTTGTCGCCAGCCATTGCCATCGAACAGAGATCGGCCAGCCAGAATCCCCGCTCCACCGTGGGCACGGTAACGGAAATTTACGACTATCTGCGTCTTCTTTACGCCCGCATCGGCGTTCCCCACTGTTATCAGTGCGGACGAGAAATTCAGTCCCAGACGATCGATATGATGGTGGAAACAATCCTGAGCTTACCGGAGAAAAGCAGACTGACGATTTTTTCTCCGATAATTCAAGGGAAAAAAGGTGAGTTTCAGAAGGAATTCAAAAAGCTCCTGAAAGATGGTTTTGTCCGGGTCCGTGTCGATGGTGAAGTCCGGGAACTGGCCGATGGTATCGCCTTGGAAAAGCAGAATCGCCATGATGTTGATGTGGTCATCGATCGGCTGGTTATGAGGGAGGGCATTCGGCAACGACTGAGGGACTCCCTGGAAACGGCCTCCAGGCTTTCCGACGGCCTGGTTCGCATCGACCTCGCTGAAGGCGAGGAATTGCTGTTCAGTGAACGTTACGCCTGCCCGACCTGTGGAACCAGTATGCCCGAACTCGCTCCCCGCATGTTTTCCTTCAACAGTCCTTACGGCGCCTGTCCCGAATGCGGCGGGCTGGGAACACAGATTTTTTTTGACGAAGAACGCATCGTGCCCGATCCCGATCTTTCGCTTCGTGAAGGTGCAATCGCTCCCTGGGCCGGGCGCAACTCCATGCCTCACCACCAAATGCTCGAGGCTTTGACCCGTCATTACGATTTTGACATCAACATGGCCTTCGGCCAATTGCCGGAAGGTATCAGGGAAGTACTCTTGAGGGGATCCGGCAGGGATAAAATCCAGTTTTATCTGGACCGCCGGGGACGACGCCTCTTCTACGAGAAACCTTTTGAAGGCGTCATCGCCGAACTGAACCGGCGCTACCGGGAAACCACGTCCAGTGCCGTTCGAATGGACCTTAACCGTTATATCAATTCAAGGGACTGTTCCCTCTGCCGGGGAGCAAGACTGAAGAAAGAGAGTCTGGCTGTGACGGTAGGGGGTAAAAACCTCTTCGATCTGTGCAGCCTTTCCATTCGTGAGGTCGCCCGTTTTCTGAAGACGATTCGCCTTTCCGCGCAGGAACAGCTCATTACGGAAAAGATTTTGAAAGAAATCGGGGAACGGCTCCACTTTCTCATCGACGTGGGAGTGGATTACCTGAATCTGGCGCGGTCCGCCGGAACCCTGTCGGGAGGCGAAATGCAGCGGTTACGACTGGCCTCTCAAATAGGCTCCGGCCTTGTCGGAGTCCTCTACATACTGGACGAACCGACGATTGGCCTGCATCAACGGGATACGGAGCGTCTTATTCTCAGTTTGAAAAAATTGCGCGATATGGGCAATACGGTGCTGGTCGTTGAACATGACCGGGACATGATGATTGCCTCGAATCAGATCATCGACATGGGACCCGGTGCGGGCCTGCAAGGGGGCCATGTCGTATTCCAGGGTACCCCGGAGGAGATTCTCCATTGTTCGGATTCCCTGACAGGGCTCTACCTGTCAGGGGAAAAAGGCATTGCGGTGCCGGCCAAGCGGCGGACAGCCGGAGAGAAACGCATTCTCATCGAGGGTGCCCGGGAAAACAACCTTAAGAATATCGACATCTCCATCCCCGTTGGTCTGTTTACCGCGGTAACGGGTGTCTCCGGTTCGGGCAAGAGCACCTTGATCATCGAAACCCTCTACAAAGTTATGGCCCGCCGTTTGGCCGGGGAAAGAGGGGGGGGGATAAAAATCAGGCATCTTGCCGACCTGGGTGGTGTCGAGCGGGTCATCCTCATCAACCAGCAACCGATCGGCAGAACGCCACGCTCCAACCCGATTACCTATACGGGCATCTTTTCCCATATCCGGGATCTTTTCGGCCGGCTACCCGAATCTCGGGTTCGGGGCTACAAACCGGGGCGCTTCAGCTTTAACGTCAAGGGCGGCCGTTGCGAAGCCTGCGAGGGCAACGGCCTAATCAAGATTGAAATGCATTTTCTGCCCGATGTGTACGTCCTCTGCGAAACCTGCCGGGGAAAGCGTTTCAACGAGGATACAATGGAGATACGCTACAAGGATAAAAATATTGCCGATATTCTCGATATGACCGTTAGCCAGGCCATCCCTTTTTTTGAAAACATCCCCGTCATCCGAACGAAACTTCAGTTCCTCTTCGACGTCGGCCTGGGCTATATCCGCCTGGGGCAATCGGCCACGACACTTTCGGGTGGAGAGGCACAGCGGATCAAGTTGTCCCGCGAACTGGGTAAGCGTATCAACAGCAACACCCTATATATCCTGGATGAACCCACCATCGGCCTCCATTTCGCCGATATCCAGAAGCTTTTGGATATCCTCATGCGCCTCGTCGATATGGGCAACACGGTGGTTGTCATCGAACACAATCTCGATGTAATCAAATGCGCCGACCATATCATTGAATTGGGTCCCGAGGGAGGACCCGGGGGTGGCGAAATAATCGCCACGGGCACACCCGAAGCAATCGCCCGTCAATCCACATGTCCCACCAGCCGATTTCTCCGGGACATACTGGGTCTTTAACGGTTCACTTCCGAACCAAGACAATCCGTTCCGCCAGATCATCGAAAATGTGATATCCCGATCCCCCCGCAGCCAGCACGTCAAGCAGTTCATCCGGACGCCTCACCCAAATCCCTCCGATCACCCGGACACCCCTGGAAAAGAGCGGCCCCGGGAGCATTCCCGCCGTGGGTCCCATGACACAGATATCCGCTTCTTTCCTCGCTTTCCTGAGAATGCCTTCCAGGGTGTGATTGAACAGAGTAACACCGGTGACGACCAGAACATCAGCACAACTTATGACCTCGTCGGCTTGTGAAGCCGGCACAAAATGGTCCATTTCCTCCTCGCGCAAGGTCCGGGGATCCTGCTCGACGACCCACCATGTTCCCCCCCGCCTTTTCAACTTCTGCATAACCGGCACCAAGGCGCCGATGACCGCCACCTTTTGATCCGGCTTCATCTCGATCAGATCCTGGGCATCCGTATTTCTTATTATTTCATAATCGTCCGGCACATTCCGGCTCCAGTACTCGGCCGACAGGGCATTCAGCGCCGCAATGCCCATCGCCCGACGCAGGGGCTCCCGGGAATCCAGGTCATCCAGAAGACTTAACACCCCGGTACCCTGGATTTTTCTGGGATCACGGATTCTGCCAGCGGAACTCGGACAACATACGGCCTCAGGCACCTCCTTCACCGGGGTGAAACAAAGCCCTCCTGCACCGGTCGAAAGTTTTATCCCCGTAAAGAAAACCCCAACTGCAACCCTCTCCACAATCGCCTCTTCCGCGATAAGGCCCAAACCCGCCAGGATCTCCTGCCTTGCTTCGAACAGAATACCCATAATCACGCCTCCTTTTGCGTTTTTTTGAATCATGACATGGTTCAGCATGCAAATGCATTGACTTAAGTCAAACGGCCCCACGTATCCAAAACAGACAGGGGAGACAGGACGGGGGACATGCAAGGGAATGTAATGTTTCGACCGGGAAAAACCAATGGGTGGGGCTGACAGATCTGGCTATGTTTTTGTTTGAATCCCGCACGCCGAAGAGGGGCACTCCGAATGCCCGTCCGGAGGCTCCCTTTACTTAAATGCGGGGGTGACGATCTCCTGACCAATGTGTTCGGCATCGTTTGTGTTAAATTCCATGATGCGTTTGAGGTGAAAAAAGCTTTCCTCGTCCATGGAGGTAAAACTGATTGCCGTTTCTTCTTCACCTACCCTCAAGATCTTGCCGGCAAGGCTGATTTGGACGTCCTCGCTCAACTTGATATCGACCGTGCAGAAAGCGTTTTGTTGAAAAAAAGATGCGGTGACGCATAGAACGCCTGTTAGGCTGAGATTGATCATGTCCACCCGATGCTCCGCCTTATCGCATCGGACCCTCATTTCAAACTGGACCGGAACTCGGGTGCGTTTTCTTCTCTCGCTGCTCATGGTCCTTCCCCGGCATCATGGTTTTGTTCGGTAACTTTCGCATGGTTGACGGCACATTTTCAGGATACCCTGATCTCTCCGTCGGCAATTTTCTTTAGAGCGGATTTGTCCAGAATCCTGACACGGGATCCTTCACTTTTCAAAATCCCCAGACGGGTCATCCTCGTCAGGATTCTGGATAATGTTTCCGGTATCGTCCCCAGCAGGGCCGCCAATTGCCCTTTGCTGACCTCCAACACCAGCTCTTCCTGATCAGGAGACTTTTGACTATGCAGGAGCAGGTACGTCGATAGCCGTCCGGGAACTTCTTTCAGAGACAGGTCTTCGATCAAAAGGGTGAACCGCTTCAGGCGCAAGGACAACACGGCCAGCATATTCAGGGCAAGGGCGGGATCCTTCCTGATGATCCCTATGAAGGCGTCCCGGGGAATAAACAAACAAGTCGTGTCCATATTGGCCTTGGCATTTGCCGGGAAACCCTGTCCCGTAAAAACGGAGGCTTCGCCGAACACTTCGCCGGAACCAAACAAATGAAGAATCTGTTCTTTTCCTTCAGCGGAAACCTTATAGACCCTTACCTGACCCGCTTTAACGATATAAAAGCCGCGTCCCTCATCACCCTCCAGAAAAATGACCTCACCACGACGGTATAAGCGCTGTTGCACAATATTCGCGATGTTAAAAAGTTGACTGCGTTCCAGCCCCTCAAAAAGGGGGATCGTCTTGATGTCTCCCAAATCATCCATGATTTTCAGAATAGGGGCTTTAACACCGTCTGTCAAAGAGTATTTGCCAGTACGGTATTCGCGGATTGCCGCCTCTGATTCATTGTCCCATGAAGGAGCGAACATCGGCCTTCCCCGTCCCTGCCCCTACTTCACGGCCTCAAACAGCATATGGCACATCCTCCGTTCGGCAATCACCACCTGATTTTGAAAACCGCCCCCCTGACATCCGCGAATGGAGGAGCTGACTTCAGTTCCACACGATGATTTATGATATCGCGGATTTGAAGAGCTGACTGATATGGGGGATGACGATATTGATCATCAGCCCCAGGGAACAGAGCTTGGTGTCCACGGCCATACCCCACTGATAGTCGCCGAAGTATAACACGACAACAGCCTTGTCCCCTTCCAGTTCAAGAATGTAATACTTACCCATCTCAGGCAGACCACTTTCTTTCATCGTATTGATGATGTACTGCGTGATCTGATTGAACATGGCCGAGGCGACGGGGTTGGAGTTGAACGATGCGATCGACTGACCGTCACGGGTTGTGTAAATGTCGCTGGTAAAAGCGCCACCGTTGGAATATTCCTTTAGTTCTTCCATGGCCTGATTGAGTTTGCTGATATCCATAGTATGCTCCTTCAAAAAATTTGATTTTTTTTTCTTCCTGGCACTGGAAGTAAAAATTTTAAAGATGTTCATATGTCTTCCCGAACCGCCTTTCCCCGGTCTTCATGTTGCCCCCTTCAAAACGGCAACAAACAGCCCATGCAACGTCATCATTTTTCACCAAAACACCCTTCGATGACGGGGAAATAAAACCACATGGCATGCCGGTCCATTTCCTCAGTTTTTCCTGCAAACCGTTTCGTTCAAAAAAGACCTGCATATCCGACGCGACGAAACCGTCATCTCAACTCGCCAGAGCATCGGCAAAGATTGCCTTGGCCTTGGGTAGCGCGACGTTGAGCAAAATACCCAGAGAGGTCTTTTTCGTGTCAATGAGGATACCCCACTGATACTCATCCATAACCAGCACAACCACCATTTTGTCGCCGGCCAGATCGATCATGTACGTGTTGCCCATGGACGGAAAACCCGCTTCCTTGATGCTGTTGAGCATGTACTGGGTGATCTGGTTGGACATGGCGCAATATGTTTCGTTCCCGTTGTAACTCATAATGGATTGACCGTCACGACTCGTGTAAACATCGCACGAGATCAATCCGGCCCCTGCCGACTCTTTTAAGGTATTTATTGCTTCGTTCAGTTTCTTGATGTTCACGGCATTCTCCTTTCCTTCCGTAAATTGGGTTAAAGTTTCCCCCTCCCTCGGTAAATCGGGAGGACATTTTTCGTCTTCAACAGGTCCGTCTTCCGTATCGACCATGTCCTCAATCGCGGACGGGGCCCTGTCTCCGGACAAATCATTTTCACTCTCCACGGTTTCCCCCGGACCAAATTCATCAACCGGCGCGGTAGAAAACGAACCCTCCTCTGCCTGGTCGTCAGGTGGAAGGGCATCTGTCGTTACCGCGGGAGCGGCCTCTGAGGGAACCGTTCGGCTGACCTCCTCCCCGATATTAAAAATATCGTCGAGTTCCGTATCGTAGGAACTCACCGGCGAAGGTCGTGCGGATTCGGATGCAGGGCGGGACCGACGACGGCTCTCAAGAACCATGGAGATGAAGGCCAAATCGTGCTGAACATTTTTTTCCACGGAAAAGGATTTCGAACTGACCTGGATCTCCGGGTGCTCCCAGTCAAGCATTTCCATCACGGCGGTTTCTCCGTAGCTGTTGGTCACCGTCGCGTGAATCAAAACGCCTTTCCTCAAAAACATTTTTCCCGCCTGACTATGATTGCGGATCGTCAGGATACACGTTTTCTTTTCGAGCTGGATCAATTTAAGAAAAGAAATCAGTTGAATACCGGACACCTTAACATCATCGGATGCCTTGACGATGTTGTAAATATTGTCGACCAGAAGGTTGAAGTCCAGGGGCTTCTCCAGGTAACGAACCGCCCCCAGATGTGAGATACTGCTTTCAACGGACGGGGTACCGTAAGCCGTCATCACGATGACAGGAATTCTTGGATGGTGGGAACTCATGTAAGCCAGCAGCTCGAAACCGTCCATGACGGGCATTTTCAGATCGGTTATGATCAAATCGACGCTTTCCTCTTGCAGGACCTGCGTCGCTATTTTCCCATTCGCGGCCGTTTTGATCTCAAATTCCCGATCATGGGCCTTGAGTCCTTCGGCCAAACTTAGAAGAAACGTTTTATCGTCATCGACAATTAAAATTATCGCCACAATGAACCTCGCATGTATTAATCACCCGGAAAATCCGTGTGACATCCCGCCCCGCAAACCCGGACAACATTTGATAAGCATCAAGCGTGCCGTAAAATGGAATTGTTGAATAAACCCCATGGTGACTGGGTTCACAGCCTTGGTGATTTTGGAAATGCGGCCGTAATGGCCATGGTGGTTCAAAACAGGCGGGTCATTATGATTCACTGACTAGTCAATTTGACCGGTATCTGGAGATTGGAAACGCCTCACCTTTCTTTTGAGCGTGGACAATGAAATGCCAAGGGCCCTGGCGGTCTGGGTCAGGTTGCCTCCCTTTTTTTTGAGAGCCTCCATGATATGGTTTCGTTCCATCTCTTCCAGGGGGATAGGGTCATCGCTAAAATCTGCGGCCACCGCGGCATCGTCTGTCTCTGTTTCTTCCGCAACAAACAGCAGTTCGGATGGACGAAGCCGTTGTTTGTGAAGAATGAATGAACGCTCCAGAACATTCCGCAACTCTCTGACATTCCCCGGCCAACCATATTTCAGCAAAAGGCGGATCTCCTTATCATCCAGATCCAGTGCTGGATTCCCACCGAAAAGAGCAATAAAATGGCGACAAAGCAGGGGGATGTCTTCGGTTCTCTCCCGGAGGGGCGGGATATGGATGCATAAAACGCTGATACGGTAGTACAGATCCTTACGGAACTGGTTGTTTTGAATGGCCGTCTCCAGATCGATGTTGGTGGCTGCAATGATGCGGACATCGACCTGAACCTGAGATTCTCCGCCCAGACGCCGAATCGAACTGTTATCCAGAACGCCCAGCAATTTAGCCTGGAGATGGAGGGGCATGGTGGAAATTTCGTCAAGAAACAGCGTTCCCCCTTCGGCCAGTTCGAAAACACCTTTGCGACTGGTTTCGGCGCCGGTAAACGCTCCTTTTTCATAGCCGAATAATTCAGATTCAATCAGGCTTTCCGGCAGAGTCGCACAATTGATAAAGACAAAGGGTGCGTCATGCCAGGGGCTGGCATAATGGATATGACGCGCCAGCAAGGTTTTGCCCGTTCCCGTATCTCCTGTAATCAATACAGGTGATCGAACCTCCGTCGCCCGTCTGACCATCTCAGACAACCTTCCTCGCTGGCCGAGTGTCCCGATGAGCATGGAGTTTTTCTGATCTTTCGCAGCTTTATAAGATTGGAGCAGTTTGGCGCGTTCGAATGCACTCATCTGTAGCGCCCGTTTGATGGATAACCTCAATTCCTCGAGTTCAAACGGTTTGAGCAAATAATCATGGGCGCCCGAGCGAATGGCCTGAATGGCATGTTCAAAAGAGGGGTGGGCCGTGATGAACAAAATTTTACATTCCTCGTTGCTCTCGAGAATCTCCGGGCAAATAGCGTGTCCCCGCCTGTCCGGCAACTTTTCGTCCAGAAGAACGACATCGATATTGTGCATGCGGCAAACGCGTAATCCGTCGTTAGCTGAATACGCCGTATGAACGTCAAAGAAGGGGCCGTGAAATTCTTCCTTGACCGTTTCGCAAAAGATTCGATCATCGTCGATAATCAATAAATTCCTCTTTATCGTTCCGTCATTCATTTCAGGCTGTCCCCAATGTCAACCGGACAAGCGTCCCTTCGCCCACTTTGCTTTCGATTGCTATATTCCCGCCAATTTGCATCATCAACTTTTTGACGATAACCAGGCCTAAACCGGTGCCATGGGGTTTGGAAGTAAAGAATGGTTTGAACAGGTTGTCCAACTGATATTGAGACATGCCGACACCGTTGTCCCGGACGGTCAATTCCAGCGTTTTTCCTCTTTTATACAGGCCGATCACGACTTGGGCCCGAACTTCCGACTCCAGGAAGGCGTCTGCGGCGTTGCTGAACAGATTAAGCATGACCTGCTGCAGCGCCCGGGAGTCAGCAAGAGCCATGTCATCCTGGGTGGTGAGATCCGTTTCAATCATGATGCCACGGCCTTCGAAATCCTCTTTTACAAGGAGGAGAAAGTTGTCGATAAAAGACAGCAGGGAAATGTCTTTCAGGACCAGGTTTTCGTACATGTTAAAGTTTTTTAGTGATGTCAGTAAGTATTCCACACGATTAATTTCGTTCAATACCCTGTCGGTATATTCGAGGATTTTATCAGGGGAATAATTGCCGATGTTGTTCTTCAGCACACTCAGGGTCATTTTCATGGAATTGATCGGATTTCCGATTTCGTGACGGATACCCGAAAAGATGTATCCAAGATTGCTCATCATCTGAACGGATTCGGCGATGTTTTCCAAGCGGGTCCTCTCCGTGATATCGCGACTGATGACGAGCATTTCATCATCGCCGAGAGGCATGAAACTGGCGTCGAAAAGCAAATTTCCCCGAGGGGCCGGAAGCTGATACTGGATTTTGGTGATCATCTTCTCCCGAAAGGACTGATTCATGGCATCAATGAACTGACCGACCACGGAAATAGGGAAAATATAATGAACAAAATGGCCCTTTTCCAGCCGCAGGGGAAACGTTTCATCCTCCATTAGCCTGGACGCCCAGTCGACGATCATCCCCTGTCTGGTCAATCGCAGGAAGATATGTGGAATAACATGATAAAACATGTCCAGTTCCGTCTTGAAAAGACGGAGTTCTTCCTTCACATCGTTGACATGACCGATGTCTGTCACGACAAGAACGGCGAAGAATTCGAGAGATGACGGTTCTTGATCCCGAGTTGCAGGGATGGGATGGAAGACGAGGCTCAGTTCCAGATCCTCTTGGAAATCGCGAATGATGCACTCGTGGGACTGTTTTTGCCCCACCTTCCTTCGTGCTTCGCGCCATACAGACATCAAATGGCAATCCTGATCATGGCAGTGAGGATGAAAGAACGTGTGTAACGGCATGCCGATAATGCTGTCCAATCGGGACAATGACCACTGTTCGACATTGGTGCTGCATCGACGGATGACACCGTCATCGTCCACCAGAAGGATGAGATGAGGGAAGGCGTTTCCCGTGTCTTCTCCGGTATGGCCGTCCGTATGATCAACCGGCGCAGAGGGGCCCTCGGAGGCGGACCACAAACCGGGTAGTTTCAGTGAACGTTTGCCCATATTCTTCCCCGAATCATAACAATGGAGACATGAAAAAAATCATTTTCTGGATCGAGGCATTTTCCCGAACCGTTTGCCCGGACACCCATGATTTCGGAAACGTATTGCCAGCGAACGAAAACAACACGTAATTACAAATAAATCCCTTTTTTGCAATGAATATGTTGGCGACACCAACTGTCCTGGTCAGAACAAATGACAGGCACAGTCCTTTTTATCGGAATAAATCCCGCCTGTTGACCTGAAGAGAGCCATAAAGAAGACAAAGGGATTTCGATGCGTTTTCTTAAAAACTTTCACCCCGCCCCTCGGGATGATCTTGAGAAGCCCCCCAACAAATTCGAGGATTCGAAGTGAGGTATGGTATAACACTGCTTAATTCGATATCGTCCATTCGAGACCTTGAGGTTTCCCCTTCATAAACCGACCCCGTGTTAACCGGCAAAACGGCACCCCCCCGATACTGAAAAATGGCCGTTGAAGCGGGGTTCGGGCTAAAGCGATTTTGACCCCCGCGGGGCTCTGTGCCCGGAAAAGCATGGGAACACCCGCGATTCTACCGTTACCGAATAAAAAAGTGAAGCCCATTCTGCAGGCATCTTCATGGGTTCTCTATCGGCAGCGCTAGATCTCCGGGTATTCAGGCGCCCGGGACAGGGATAGTTGTGATGCGGACCCCATTCCTTGTTCCTTTGAGAGGCGAATATCTCCACACGAGCCATGAAGTTCAGGTTTTTGGGTGCTTTTTTCGTGTTTTTTTGGTTGCAAGAGCCGGGTTTTTGTGGCATACTCCCCGCCGATTTGGTTTGGTTCATTTCCTTGGGAATTGTGGGCTGGTTCCCGAGGCAGGTCGTTGGCGTTACCGAGGAAGGGGATTTCAAGCGAGTCCTCCCAAATAGCGGGGAAAGCCCATTTTGCAGCGACGGCTGGAGATGCTTACCCAAAATATTTTCGCATCGAAAGGAGAAAGTGATGAAGAAAAAACTGTTTTTTGTTTTGCTTGCAATCATGATGTCGCTATTGCTGTGCTATCCGGCCGTGGCGGCGAACCGCGCCGGAGCGGGCTCCGTCACGCCCTTCATCGGCGGCTACAACTTCGACGGTGATGAACATCTCGACAAAGCGATTCTTTACGGATTTCGGATGGGGTACAATTTCACGAAACACTGGACCCTGGAAGGCGTTCTGACCTATGCCGAGGCGGATGGGCGCCGGCATTGCAAACAATGGGGCCACATAGGGTCTGGCGGATACGACGGCACTCATGAGGGTGGTCTCATCAACAACATGGGTTGCGTCAAGTCTGACTCCGGTGACGCCAAGATGGTCGGGTACAAAATGGAGGTCCTGTACAACTTCCTGCCTGACGGGATGATCGTTCCCTTTGTCGCCGCCGGTGTGGGTGGAAGACACATGAATTGGGACGATCGCAGCAATGACAACGATTTTGTGGTCGACTACGGCGCCGGCGTAAAAATATTCTTCGCAGAGGACTGGGCCGTTCGGGGCGATATCCGCCATATCTATGTAACGGATGAAAACGTCAACAACGTGGAGTACGGCATCGGTATTTCCTATTTCTTCGGCGGCAAGAAAGAGCAGGCTCCGCCGCCCCCTCCGCCCCCCAAGCCGGAACCGGCTCCTTTTGTTGAGCCCGACAGCGATGGGGACGGGGTCATCGATCGCCTTGACCAGTGCCCGGATACACCCGCCGGTGTGATAGTCGACGAAGTGGGATGTCCCATAGACACGGACAGGGACGGGGTTCCCGACTATCTGGACAAGTGCCCCGATACACCCATTGAATTGAAAGTGGACAAGGACGGCTGTCCCATAAGGGTCACCATCAATCTCAACGTGCTTTTCGACTTCGACAAGTCCGATGTAAAGCCGAAGTATCACAGCGAGATCAAGAGGGTGGCGGATTACATGAACGCCTATCCCTGGGAGAAGGCCACCCTGGAAGGGCACACGGACAGCAGGGGCACCGACGCATATAACCAGAAGCTTTCCCAGCGCCGAGTCGATGCCATCAAGAACTACCTGGTTGACAAGTTCGGGATCGGTGCGGATCGTTTAACGGCTGTCGGCTATGGCGAATCGAGACCCATCGCCACCAACGACACGGATGAGGGCCGCCAGTTGAACCGCCGTGTGCAGGCTGTCATGGAAACCTACATCCGCAGATAGTCCTTCTTTATCTGTGTAAGGGAAACAAA
>Ga0172382_10002754_pt1 | contig 28743 bp, 24 predicted proteins | sample Leawel138RmetaG_FD_122245 | JGI IMG/M metagenome (GOLD analysis project Ga0172382, IMG submission 122245) | Leachate microbial communities from a municipal landfill in Southern Ontario, Canada - Leachate well 138R metaG | ecosystem: Engineered > Solid waste > Landfill > Unclassified | place...
CGCGACCGAAACGAGTCCGCACTTTTATCCGGAATAAGCGCACGATTCGACCATGCAGCGGCCGAATTCTCGCTGTGCAGAGATTCGGTGCGCAGAAGTGCTTTTGATCAGCGTTTCCTTTGTTCTCGAGGGCAAACCCATCACGGAAAGGCCGAAGGACTCGCACGACATCATTGGCGTCTTTCGCCAGGCACTCAACCCTGGCTGGGCAAACCAGACTCTCAGCTACGGCGAGCCCGTACTGAACCAGCTTCGCGAACGCCACGCGGACCAGATGAGGGAGCGGCCCGAGATTGGACCAGGTGAGTTCAAGACCGTAGCGAACCGCGCCGGCAGCACCGAGTTCGTAGCCCCTCGTCTTGCGAGAGGAACCCTCGTTGAAGGGTCGAGGCTCCTCCCCACAGTGCCCGCCGGTACAGCCCGGGCCCTCGTGGCAATGTTCCTTGTATCGGAAGTCCACCCGTTCACGGATGGCAACGGGCGACTCGCGCGTCTGGTCATGAACGCAGAGCTTTCCGTGGCGAACAGCTGTCGCATCATTATTCCGACGCTGTTCAGAGAGGAGTATCTGGATTGTTTGCGCGTACTCACGAGAGACGGGGATCCGAAACCGTTTCTGGACGCCATGCAGTGGATTCACAAATGGACGGCGTCCTTCGAGTACGAGAACCTTGACAAGACCATAGCGGAAATGGGGGCCTGCAATGCATTTGAGAAGTCTCGCACCTTCTACAAATTGTTCTTCCCCTCCAGGGCCTGAAGCGAGCCGGCGGTAGCCGCGGCCCTCGGCATCGGGGCGATGCCCCGGTGAACCGACCCGCCAGCGCCCGGATCCGCCTTCACCCCGCCAGCATCCCCTCCAGCCGCTGGCGGATCAGCGATTCGGCCTGCTGCATGATGCCGTCGATCAGCTCCTTGACGGTCGGCACGTCGTGGATCAGGCCGGCCACCATGCCGCAGCTCCAGGCGCCGGCTTCCATGTCGCCTTGCAGCATGACGCGCGGGTAGACGCCGGCAACCAGTTCGCGGATGTCGGCGATCGCGGTGGCAGTGCCTTTCTCGCGTTCGATCTCGATGATGCGTTCGACGGCGCTGTTGGCCAGCACGCGCTCGGTGTTGCGCAGCGGGCGCATGATCAGCCGTGTGTCGAGTTCGCTGGCGGCGACGATCGCCTGCTTGACGTTCTCGTGCACCGGGGCTTCCTTCGTGGCGATGAAGCGTGTGCCCATGTTGATGCCGTCGGCGCCGAGCGCCAGGGCGGCGACCAGCGAGCGGCCGTCGGCCATGCCTCCGGAAGCCACGAAGGGGATGTCGAGTTCCTCGGCAGCGCGTGGCAGCAGGATGAAGTTGGGGATGTCGTCCTCGCCAGGGTGCCCGCCGCACTCGAAGCCATCGACGCTGACTGCATCGCAGCCGATGCGTTGCGCCTTCAGTGAGTGGCGCACCGAGGTGCACTTGTGGATGACCTTGATGTCACCGGCCTTCAAGGCGGGCATGTAGGCCTCGGGGCTGCGGCCAGCGGTTTCGACGATGCGTACACCGCCCTGGATGATCGCGTCGATGTATTCGGGGTAGGGCGGATCGGCAAATCCAGGCAGGAAGGTCAGGTTCACGCCGAAGGGCTTGTCGGTCATCTCCCGGCAGCGAGCGATCTCGCGGGCCAGTTTCTCCGGCGTTCCCTGTGTGAGTCCGGTGATGATGCCCAGGCCGCCCGCATTGGAGACGGCGGCTGCCAGTTCGGCGAAACCAACATAGTGCATGCCGCCCTGGATGACGGGATGCTCGATACCGAAGAGTTCGGTGATGCGTGTTTTCACTGTCTGGATTCCGGTCTTGAGGTTGGAGACACGCAATGATAATCGGGCCGGTCAGCCATTGCTGCTGCCTCGCGCCGCAATGGCCCAGGCAGATGCCTGCGGCGCTATCATCTGGCTGCCGTTTCCGTCATGTCCGCCGTTTTTCCTGCTTCCACCACTTCGGCTGCTCCCGGAATCCTTCAGACGATGCTTTCCTTCCTGCCTTCGCCGGTGCGCGGCGTGATCGCCACCGTGTTGCTGATCCTGAACTCGCTGCTGTGGTGCGGCGTGCTGTTCGTGCTGGCCCTGGTCAAGCTGGTCCTGCCGTTCCCGACGGTGCGCCGGCGGATGGACCCGTTGCTCAACGCGGTGGCGGCGAACTGGATCTCGGGCAACAGCGCGTGGATGCGGTTGACCCAGCGCTCGGTCTGGGATGTCGAAGGAGTGGAGGCACTCGATCCGGGCGGCTGGTACATGGTCAACGCCAACCACCAGAGCTGGGTCGACATCTTCGTGCTGCAGCATGTGCTGAACCGCCGGATCCCGCTGCTGAAGTTCTTCCTCAAGCAGGAGCTGATCTGGGTTCCGGTGATGGGCCTGGCCTGGTGGGCGCTCGATTTCCCGTTCATGCGCCGCCATTCCGACGCCTACCTGCGGGCCCATCCGGAAAAGCGCTTCGAAGACCTGGAAGCCTCGCGGCGCGCCTGCGAGAAGTTCGCGCTGACGCCCACCAGCGTGATGAACTTTCCCGAGGCAAGCCGGTTCAGCGCGGAAAAACACGCGGCCCAGCGCTCACCCTATCGCCATCTGCTCAAGCCCAAGGCCGGCGCGATGGCGCTGGCCCTGAGCGTGCTGGGCGACCGTTTCCGCTCCTTCGTCGACGTGACGATCGTTTATCCGGGAGGCGTGCCGAGCTTCTGGGATTTTCTCTGCGGCCGGATGGACAAGGTGATCGTCCGGGTCAGGCGTCTGGAAATTCCGGTCGAAACCACGGCCGGTGACTACGCGAGCGATCCGCGTTTTCGCAAGTCGGTACAGCGCTGGCAACAGGCGCGCTGGGCCGAAAAGGATGCGCAGATCGACGCGCTGCTCAGACCTCACCCGGACGCGGAATCGACTCGGTCCTGAAATCGGCCGGCAGTACGATTTCGAGCAGTTCCAGATCGGCCGAATGCGCGATCTCCCGGTGGCGGACGCCGGGTGACTGGTGCACGCAGCTGCCGGCTTCCAGCAGCACCTCGCCGATGCCTTCGTACTCGAAGCGGGCCCAACCCTTCAGGACATAGACGAGTTGCAGCTCGACGTCGTGGCGATGCCACTCGCCGGTTGCGTTCGTGCCTTCGCGCGCGCGGATCACGTGCATGACGGCCTTGCCGGCGGTGGCTTGCCGGATGCCCAGATCGCGATACTCGAAATACGACCTGAGGCCATCGGTGACGAACTGTCCGTCACGGGCATGCTGGACGCTGAATTTCATCACAGGTTCTCCCCTGGGTCACTCGGGCGTGATCTTCGCGTTGGCGAGCTGCTCCTGGGCCAGCACCAGGGCCGGCACGAAAGCGCTGCCATGGCCGAGCGCGCTGGCGGTAACCAGGCTCTGGTGGACCGCTTCGCCGATCTGGGCGGCAACCGGCAGGCTTTCGGCCAGGTGGGTGTAATAGCGAAGATCCTTGCGGGCGTTGTCCAGTTCGAACTTCAGGCCTTCGAAGTCACCGTCCAGTGTCCGGGCCATTGCCTGGAAGAGCCCCGAGTTGACCCCGCCCGCCGAAACGACGTCGACCAGCCGGCGCGGATCGATGCCGGCCCGCACGCCGACCGCAAAGGCTTCGGCTGCCGATGTGCAGATCGCCTGCGCGATGAAGTTGTTGAGCAGCTTGACGACGTGGCCAGCACCCGGGCCGCCGGCGTGGAAGACGTTCTCGCAATAGGCTTCGAGCACTGGCCGGATCGTCGCCAGCACTGCGTCGTCAGCACCCACCATGGTGTTCAGGCGCCCCTGTTCGGCCTCGACCGGCGTGCGGGTCAAGGGGGCATCGACGAGGGTGACGCCGCGCGCCGCACAGGCTTCGCGCAGCCTGGCCGTCGAGTCGGGTTCGCTGGTCGAGGCGTCGACGACGATCAGGCCCTGCCCGGGCTCGGTGAGGATGCCGTCGGGCCCGCTCAGCACCTGCTCGACCTGGGGCGAGCCGGTCACACAGACGATGACGAGTTCGCAGTCGCGGCCCAGTGCGGCAGGCGTTTCCGCCAGCGAGGCGCCGGCGCTGAGCAGATCGGCCACGCGCTCCCGGTTGCGATGGACGGTCAATGACAACTTGAAGCCCCTGGCCAGCAGGCTCCTGGCCATCCCGTGGCCCATCAGGCCGGAAGCACCGACAAATCCGATGTGTTGCATATCCTGGTCTCCGTGGTTCGTTGGTAGTGTCGTTGCCATCAGCTCCGGTCAGTCGCCGCGGGCCAGGCCGGCCAGGCGCCCGCCGTCGATGATGAAAGTCTGGCCGGTAGTGTAGCGGCCGGCCGGAGAGGCCAGGAACACGGCAGCGCCGGCGATCTCGTCGGGCTCGCCGATGCGGCGCAGGGCGGTGTGGGCCACGCTTTGCTCGAGGATCCGCGGATCCTCCCAGAGGGCGCGGGCGAAGTCGGTCTTGATCAACCCCGGCGCAATGCAGTTGGCGCGAACGTTGTGACGGCCCCATTCGACGGCCAGATTTCGGGCCAGTTGCATGTCGGCCGCCTTCGAGATGCAGTACACACCGATCACGTCCGACCCCTGGAAACCGCCGATCGACGACACGATGATGATCGAGCCGTCGCCTCGCTCGGCCATCTGGGGCGCAACCAGGTTGCACAGCCAGAAGTTGCTGCGCACGTTGCTGTTCATGATCCGGTCGTAGGCATCGTCGGGCATGGAGACCGACGGGCCGAAATACGGGTTGACTGCCGCGTTGCAGACCAGGATGTCGATGCGGCCCCAGTGCTGGTTGACGGTCTCGACCAGGGCCTGCAACCGGGCCTTGTCGCCGATGTTGCAGGCTACGGCAATCGCCTCGCCGCCACGCGCGCGGATGCCGGCAGCAACCGTTTCGCAGGCGTCGAGCTTGCGGCTCGAAATCACGACCCTGGCACCTTGCTCGGCCATTCGCTCGGCGATCGCTCGGCCGATGCCCCGGCTGGCGCCGGTGATGACGGCGACCTTGCCGCCCAGATCGAAAAGGGACACGGGTTCTCTCCTTGGTGAGCTTCGCTTGAACGGATCCAGTGTGCATTTTGCCCAGAGCGGGCCGGTCATCGTCCGCAGGGCCCGTTTTGTCGGTCCGGAAAGGCTTTTGGCGGCCGGCTGGGCCAGAGTGCGATCAGCACTGCTGCGCACGAGTCCAAGGTCCGTGGAGAGTTCGACGATGTCAAGTTATGCCGGAGATACGCTGCTGTATCGAAACCGGGTATTCCGGCTCAGTGTCCGGCCTCTGGAAACCTGGTTCAGGCTGCTCGGGCGGCGGCCGCAGTTGCGACGCCCGATCCACGCCGCGCCCGGCGCCGCCGATTACTCGGCAACCTGGGAGATCTGCGACGACGGCCTGTTGCGGTTGGTCGGCCTGACGGGCAGCTGGCCGAACGCCAATCCGCTTGCGCTCGGACACCTGTTTCCATTCTCCGAAGGTTCGGTCGTGGCCAGCTGGTTCAACGGCACCTTGCGAGGCATGCGGGTCGGACCCAGCGGCTTTTCGGCGGCGCTGGCCGGTGAGGACCAGGCTCCGGGCCGGGCCGACGGGCCGGCAACCCGCAACGCGCTGGCTCCCGGTGCCGTGGCCGCCGGCCTTGCCGGGTTGGTCATGGCCGATCTGGCCCTCGAACTGCGTGCCGGGCGTGTTCTCGACGCCGACGGACAGCCGGTTTCCGAGCGCGTCGTCAGCCCGGACACACCGGACTGGACGGTCATCCTGATCTGAGCCTCAGACGGGCGGATGCTGGCCGGCCTGCCTGAGCAGGCGCCAGGCGCAGAAAGTGGCCACCGCGGAGCACGCGCCGCAGGTGAGCAGCGCCCAATCGTAGTTGCCTGTGATATCGAACAGCGCACCGGCAGCCACCGGTCCGACCAGTGCGCCGAAGCCCGCCCCGGTATAGAGCACTCCGATGATGCCGGACACGGCCCGCACACCGTACAGGTCGGTACAGATCGGTGGCATCAGCGATACCAACCCCCCGTAGGACAAGCCGAAGAGCAGGCCGAACAGCGCAAAGGCCAGGTAGCTGCTGGCGAGCGCCCAGATCACGAAACTCGCCCCCAGCACTGCGTACACGAAGAAATGTGTACGCAGGCGTCCGAAACGGTCGGCCAGCACGCCGATCCCGAAGCGGCCCAGCAGGCTGCCGATCCCGATCAGGCCGACCAACCCGACCGCCCGGGTTTCGGCGATGCCGGCATCGCGAGCGGCTGCCGAGAGGTGAGCGAAGGGCACGAACATGGCAACGCCGGCTGCCAGCGCGCCGGCGTAGAACCAGCGAAACGTCGGCGTGCGCACGGCCTGACCCAGGCTGAGGCCGGGCGGGACGGGCGCCGGTTTGCCGTCGCCGCCTGCCGGGCTCCCGTCGGGCGCCAGATTGTGGCGGGTGGGGTCCCGGTCGAGGAAAAACACGGCGCCATAGCCGAAGACGAGTACGCCCAGAGCCATCCAGCGCATGGCCTCGCGCCAGTCGAGCTGGGCGATCAGCCAGCTGGCAACCACCGGCACGATCAGGGTGCCGGCGCCGATGCCCGAGCTGGCGATGCCCGAGGCCAGGCCGCGCTGCCGGGTGAACCATGGCTGGACCGCTCCCATCGACGGCGTGTAGACGAGGGCGATGCCCAGCCCGATGCCCAAGCCGTACGCGAGATAGATGCTGGACAGGCTGGTTGCCATGCTCGACAGCAGCAGGCCGATAGCCAGGCAGCTCATGCCGGCCAGGCCAGTGGCGCGCGGGCCGAAGCGGTCGGCCAGTGCGCCGCCGACCGCGCCGAAGGCGAAGTACAGCAGCGAGGACAGGCCGAACACCCAGGAAACATCGGCGCGTTGCGCGCCAAAGGCAAGCGACCAGGGCTGGAAGAAGGCGGCGAACGAGTAGGCAACGCCGAAAATGACGGTCATTGCGGCGAAAGCCGCCCAGACCACATACCAGCCTCGAAAGATCGCCATGTCGCCGTTTCCGTTCAGGCGTGGGCCCGGACCCGGATCCGGACCCGGGCGGCAGGGCAGCGGGTCGACGCTCTGCGGCTCAAGCCAGTTGCGCTTCGATCAGGAAGGGGCCGCGGCGTGACAGGGCGGTGCGCAGCAGGTCGTTGAAGCGTTCGGTGGTGTCGGCCCGGGCCGCTTCGACCCCCATTGCGCGGGCCAGTCCTGCCCAGTCGAGCACCGGGGATTCGACCGTCAGCATCCGCTGCGCCTGTTCGCCCGGGTGGGTGACGCCGACATTCCTGAGCTCGCCTTGCAGGATCCGGTAGCCGCGATTGGCCAGAACCACGGTGACGATATCCAGGTTCTCGCGGGCCTGCGTCCAGAGGGCCTGCAGCGTGTACATGCCGGCGCCGTCGCCCTCCAGGCTCACGACCTTGCGTTGCGGGCAGGCGATCGCTGCGCCGGTGGCCATCGGCAGGCCGCCACCGATCGCACCGCCGGTGAGTTGCAGGTAGTCGTGCGGCGCCGAGCCGTCGGTGTAGCGGAACAGCGTGCGGCCCGAGGACACTGATTCATCGCACAGGATGGCCTGCTCGGGCAGCATGGCGGCCACCGACTGCATGACCGTCTCGGCAGTCAGCACCCCCGGGTCGGCGGCCGTCATGCAGAGGGCATCATTGCGCAGCGGCGCAGTCTGTGCGGCGCCGAGCTCGTCGGCGAGCCAGGCCAGCGCGTGTTCGAGGTCGTCGTCGGCACTGGCCAGCCGCAGGATTTCGGTGTCCGGCGGGGTGAGCACCGACGGCTTGCCTGGGTAGGCGAAGAAGGCGATCGGCAGATTGGCCCCGGCCAGCAGCAGCACGTCGATTTCGCCCAGGGCGGCGAGGGCCTGGTCGACCGGATAGGGTACGCGCGGCACGACGACACGGCCGGTGCCGCGCTGCACCCGGGCGTTCGATTGCTGCGAGAGCAACCGGACCCCGGTGGCCGCGGCGATCCGCGCAGCGATCGTCAGGCAGGGCTCGCGCAGTGCGCGGCCCGACAGCATCAGGGTGACCCGCTTGCCCGAACGGATGGCCGCGGCAGCGGCCGCGACGGCCGTGACATCGACCTGAGTGAGGGCCGGAGGCGGCAGCGGCTCGGCCGGGCCGTCGGCCTCGTTCCAGGCCGTGTCGGCCGGCAAGGCGAGCGTGGCGATGCGCCCGGCCCCGGTGCGTGCCGCGCCGACCGCCGCCGCGGCGTCGGCGGCAACGGATCGCGCATCGGCCGACATCCGGAACCAGCTCGAAACTGGCCGGGCGAAGCCTTCCAGGTCACTGGCCAGCGGGGTTTCGTAGCTGCGGTGCGCAATCGCGTGCTCGCCGACGATGTTGACGATCGGCGAGCGCGCCTTGCGGGCGTTGTGCAGATTGGCCAGCCCGTTGGCCAACCCGGGGCCCAGATGCAGCAGCGTCGCGGCCGGCTTGTCGGCCATCCGCGCGTAACCATCGGCCGCACCGGTGGCCACCCCTTCGAAGAGGCCGAGCACGCAACGCATACCCGGCACCTGGTCGAGTGCGGCAACGAAATGCATCTCGGAGGTGCCGGGGTTGGTAAAACAGACGTCGACCTGCGCGGCGAGCAGGGTGCGAACCAGCGATTCAGCGCCGTTCATTCAGGGCTCCGGGTAAGGATCGGCCGCTCGAAGGCCGGGGGATCGGCCGCTCGAAGGCCGAGGAGGATGGCTGTTCAAAGGCCCAGGATGCGGCCGATCTGGGTGATGTAGCGGCCGCCTTCGAAGGCGTCGGCGAGCAGTTCGTCGCCAAGACGGTGGAGGTTCTCGCGCAGGCCCGACAGACCGTTCTGCACAGAGTCGGGTTCGCTGTCGCTGCCCAGCGCGGCGCGCAACTGCTCGACCTCGGCGCGCAGGGCTTCGATATGGGAGGAATCATGCCGGGCGCGTGCCAGGTCCGCCTCGAGTGCGTCGACGAGCCGGGTCACCTCGTCGAGGTCGATGTCGGGGCGGCTGGATTCGGAAGGCGGGTTCTCGTTCTCGGAAGGCGGGTTCTCGTTCATGGCAAAGCCCCGGTTGGCTGGGTCATGGTGCGAGTCGGATCGATTCTGGTGAGCTTCGTTCCGACCGGGCGACACCAGTCTATAGTAGCCGCCATGAGTACTGATTATCGGTATCTCGGCATCGCCATCCTTGCCGAAACCGTTGCCACGACTGCGCTCAAAAGCGCCGAATCCTTCACCCGGCCCGGACCCAGCCTGGTCACGGTCGCCGGCTCGTGATCATCACCGTCTTCTCGGAATCGCTGGCCCGCTGACCAGCCCCGGACGCCGCCCCGGCTTCGGGCGGGAGCGGCACCCAAGCGGCCTGTTCAGGCGTCGAGGACGACGGGCTGCGCGCCGAGCGCAACATCGATATCGTTCTCGCGAACGCGGGTTTCCAGGCCCATCTCGGCCAGCAGACCGAGGAAGGGGCGTGGTGGCAGTTCCTCGACGTTGACCATGCGCCGCACGTCCCAGCTGCCATCGGCGATCAGCAGCGCCGCGGCTGCAGCCGGTACGCCCGCCGTATAGGAGATGGCCTGGCTGCCGACTTCGCGGTAGCTCTGTGCATGGTCGCAGATGTTGTAGATGAGGACCTTGCGCGGCTTGCCGTCCTTTTCGCCACGCACCAGGTCGCCGATGCAGGTCTTGCCGGTGTACGCCGGAGCGAGCGAGGCCGGGTCGGGCAGCACGGCCTTGAGGACCTTCAGCGGGATGACCTCCTGGCCTTCGGCAGTACGCACCGGATGCTCGGAGAGCATGCCCAGGTTCTTCAGAACGGTGAAGACGTTGATGTAGTGGTCGCTGAAGCCCATCCAGAAACGGATGTCGGGAACATCCAGGTGCCGCGACAGCGAGTGCAGTTCGTCGTGGCCGGTCAGGTAGGCGGTCTGGCGCCCGACCACGGGAAGGTCCCACTCCTTGCGGTACTGGAACATCTGTGCAGCGGTCCACTGCCGGTCCTGCCAGGACCAGACCGTGCCGGTGAACTCGCGAAAGTTCACTTCCGGATCGAAGTTCGTGGCGAAGTAGCGATCGTGACGACCGGCGTTGATGTCGACGATGTCGATCGAATCGACCCGGTCGAAGTACTCGTCACAGGCCAGCTTCGCGTAGGCGTTGACCACGCCCGGATCGAAGCCTGCGCCCAGGATGGCGGTCACGCCGGCCGCCTCGCAGGCAGCACGGTGCCGCCACTCGTAGTTCGCATACCAGGGCGGCGGTTCGCAGACCTTCTGCGGATCCTCGTGGATGGCGGTGTCGATATAGGCTGCGCCGGTCTTCAGGCAGGCCTGCAGCACCGACATGTTGACGAAGGCCGACCCGACGTTGATCACGATCCTGGCACCGGTACTGCGGATCAGCGCCGCGGTGGCGTCGACGTCCATCGCATCGACCGCGTGGGCCTGCAGGGTGCCGGGGCGCTGCAGGCTGCCCTTGGTGTAGACCGATTCGATGATCGCCCGGCACTTGTCGACTGTGCGCGAGGCGATGTGGATATCTCCCAGCCGGGCATTGTTCTGCGCACACTTGTGCGCAACCACGTGAGCCACGCCGCCGGCGCCGATGATGAGGAGGTTGGGTTTCATATGCAGCTTCCTTCCATGGGATGCCTGGCTTTCGCTCAGGACAGGCTGTTCGCGTAGTCGTCGTAGGTGAACCGACGCACGACGCGCTCACTGCCATCGAGCTCGCGCACGACGATGGCGGGCATGGTCAAGCCGTTGAACCAGTTCTTCTTGACCATCGTGTAACCGGCGGCATCGCGAACCGAGATCCGCTGACCGGTTGTCAACTCCTGCGGAAAATCGAACTCGCCGAAGATGTCGCCGGCCAGACAGGATTTTCCGTAGACCAGGTAGCGGAACGGACCGTTGTCGGGTTCGATGCGCGCACGCGTCTGGTAGATCAGCAGATCGAGCATGTGGGCTTCGATCGACGCGTCCACGACTGCCAGCCGCTTGCCGTTGAACAAGGTGTCGAGCACCGACACTTCCAGACTGGCGGAGTCGCTGACCGCGGCTTCGCCGGGCTCCAGGTAGATCTGCAGCGCATAGCGCTCGGCAAAGCTGCGCAAGCGGGCGCAGAAGGCCTCCAGCGGATAGCCGTCGGCCGTGAAGTGGATGCCGCCGCCCAGGCTGACCCAGTCGACCTGGGAGAGCAGCGGGCCGAAGCGCGTTTCGATTTCGCCCAGCAGGGCGTCGAAGCGCGCAAAGTCGCGGTTCTCGCAGTTGTTGTGGATCATGAAGCCGTTCAGGCGCGCGATGATCGGTGCTACCCGAGCCGGGTCGGCCTCGCCCAGGCGGCTGAACGGGCGAGCCGGATCGGCCAGCGCGTAGTCCGAGCTGCTGACGCCGGGATTCAGACGCAGGCCGACCGGCTTGCCGGCGGCCCGGTCGGCAAAGCGCTCGAACTGGCCGAGGCTGTTGAAGATCACCTTGTCGGCGTGCGAGAGCACCTCGTCGATTTCATGATCGGCGTAGGCCACGCTGTAGGCATGGGTCTCGCCACCGAACTTCTCACGGCCCAGCCGGACCTCGTACAGTGACGACGACGTCGTGCCGTCCATGTACTCGCGCATCAGGTCGAAGACCGACCAGGTCGCGAAACACTTGAGGGCGAGGAGGACCTTCGCGCCGGAGTTCTGGCGCACGAAGTCGATGCGCTTCAGGTTCTCGAGCAGGCGGCGCTTGTCGATCAGGTAATAGGGTGTCTGGATCAATGTCGTCAGGATGTCCGGATAGGGGTCGTGTCTGGATCTGGTCAGGGTCACAGCGTCGCGAAGGGCCGGCTCCAGACGGCCACGCCACACCACCCGGCGAACGGCAACTGGCCGTGCGTCGGGCAGCAAGGTGGGAGGGCACCCGCCAGTGGCGGGGCGCCTTCAGGAGGGTCTTCGGGCGTGGTGGGGCGCGCCGGCGCGCGTCAGTGCGCTCGACCGGCTGCGGTGCGGCATCGTCTCAAGCCGCACGCGTTCAAGCGGCGCGCAGGGCGATCGGTGACCCGATCGTCGGTACGATCGGTGGGCCGATCGATTTTCCGTTTGGGAGGTGTTCAGATGAACTGATACGATCCCCAATTGGAACAGGGCGTCTGGTGACATGGCGTCCTCTCCAACCAGCAGATTGCGAGCGAAGCCCTGCGGGGCCGCGCAATCTTTTAAGATACTTCAGACATCGGCAAGCGTCAAGGGAACAACTTTGCGATCTGCGCCATAGGCAGGAACAGGCGGAGCGGCGTTCTCTGGAACGGCGGAAAATCAAAATCCCGGTAGAAACTTTCAGCCCGTTCGTCCTTGGCATCCACAACCACCGCCATGGCCGCGATCTGCTGCGCAGCCTCCAGGCTGCGGCGCAGCGCATCGACCAGCAGGAATTCCCCGACACCCAGACCGCGCGCCCTGCAATCCACCGCCAGCCGTCCCAGCAGCGTGACGGGCAATTGCCCATAGCGCGGCAGGCGCTTCATCAGTTCTGGCGGAAGCTCGTCCACCGGAATGATGGACGATGAAAGGGTGTAAAAGCCGAGCACCTCGGGGTCGTCGGGCTGCGTGAGAACGAAAGGCGCGGCCACCCGCTTTTCAGCGTCCTGCCGGGCCTGCTCACGCAGATAGCGATTCAGGTCTTCACGGCCGCAATCGAATGACTTGCGCTCATGGGCCTTTTCAAGTGGGCTGATGTGCTCCGGGGCAAGAATGAGCGCCAATCAGAACCCCGCCTTCCGACGGTAGCTCTGGACGGCTTTTTGCAGGCGGGGCCCCGGCTCGGAAGGCGTCAGCAGCGCGCTTACGAAAGCCACTTGCTCCTCACGGCTCAAGCGGATGAGCTCATGCTCCTGCACGATCTTCGCGGCAGCCTCTTGCGTGCTGTCGATGATCAACTCGCTCAGCGTGCGTCCCGTCAGGCTCGCTGCGCGCTGGAAAAAGTTCTTCTGGTCGCTGGACACGCGCGCCTCGAGGCGCGCATTGCGCGGCTTTTCCTGAGTGTCAGGCGCATGCAGCATCGCTTCCCTCGCAGGAACAGGGTCAGATTTTGCGCTTCAATGTACGCCATTCGTCCGTACGTATCAAGATGAACGCCATTCCCCTGAAGGTCGTTCCCTGGGTCTCCACCTGCGTCGCGGCACCGTTCGATGCGGGGGCCGTGCCGGTGATCCGGCATCAGATCGGGAAGCAGGGAAAGACCGGAAGAAGACGGCCAGAAAAAGGCCAGAAAAAGACGGGGCCCGAATGGCAAGGGCCCAGGTTTCCCTGAGCCCTTGGAAGGAGTGGCGCGGCTGGCAGGATTCGAACCCACGACCCCTTGGTTCGTAGCCAAGTACTCTATCCAACTGAGCTACAGCCGCGCAGACGGCGGAGTATATCAGGTTTCCGGGCTTTGACTCGGATCCTCCGACTGACCGGTACCGCCAGGGCGAAGCAGGCGGACGGCCGGAAGGCGCTTCGCCGGCGCCTTTCTCATCCGCTCACCCCATTTCTTCGACTGTCAATCCACATTATGAAATATAAATTCAGAATCTGAAAATAAGCCTTGTCTTTTCCGGAGGCCCTTTCTAGAATCAGCAACAGATTCTCGCCCGATCCAACGAAGAGAGGAGATGCCATGTCAGCGGTCCCCAACCAGCGGCCCGCCGCGAATGATCCGGTCGACATCGATGCCGTCGAAACCAGCGAATGGCTCGACGCGCTCGAGGCGGTCATCGATCGCGAAGGTCCGGAGCGCGCGCATTTCCTGCTCGAGAAGATGGTCGAGAAGGCGCGTCGCTCGGGCGCCTTCCTGCCATTCTCGGCCAATACCGCCTACGTCAACACCATTCCCACCCAGCTCGAGGCCCGCTCGCCCGGCAACGCCGAGTACGAGGAGCGCATCCGTTCGTACATCCGCTGGAATGCAATGGCGATGGTCGTGCGGGCCAACAAGCACGATCCGTCGGACGGCGGCGACCTGGGCGGCCACCTGGCCTCGTTCGCGTCGCTGGCCACGATGATCGGCACCGGCCAGCACCACTTCTGGCATGCTCCGCACGAGGGCCACGGTGGCGATCTCGTCTATTTCCAGGGGCACTCGGCCCCGGGCATCTACGGCCGGGCCTTCCTGGAAGGCCGGCTGAGCGAGGAGCAGCTCGATCACTTCCGCCAGGAAGTCGGCGGCAAGGGCCTGTCCTCGTATCCGCACCCGAAGCTGATGCCGGATTTCTGGCAGTTTCCGACGGTGTCGATGGGGCTGGGTCCGCTGATGGCGATCTACCAGGCCCGCTTCCTGAAATACCTGCATGCGCGCGGCATTGCCGACACCAGCAACCGCAAGGTCTGGGTGTTCTGCGGCGACGGCGAGATGGATGAACCCGAATCGCTGGGCGCGATCAGCCTGGCCTCGCGCGAGAAGCTCGACAACCTGATCTTCGTCATCAACTGCAACCTGCAGCGGCTCGATGGCCCGGTGCGCGGCAACGGCAAGATCATCCAGGAACTCGAAGCCGATTTCCGGGGTTCGGGCTGGAACGTGATCAAGCTGATCTGGGGTTCGTACTGGGATCCGCTGCTGGCGCGCGACACCGAAGGCATCCTGCGGCGCGTGATGGAAGAAACCGTCGACGGCGAGTACCAGGCCTACAAGGCCAATGACGGCGCCTTCGTGCGCAAGCATTTCTTCGGCAAGCATCCGAAGCTGCTCGAGATGGTCTCGCGGATGACCGACGACGACGTCTGGCGGCTGAACCGCGGCGGGCATGATCCGCACAAGGTCTATGCGGCCTTCCACGCGGCCGTCAACCATCACGGCCAGCCGACGGTGATCCTGGCCAAGACGGTCAAGGGCTACGGCATGGGCCGTGCCGGCGAGGCCAAGAACCCCACCCACCAGCTCAAGAAGCTCGACGCCGAGACGGTGCGTCAGTTCCGCGATCGTTTCAACATCCCGGTGCCGGTCGACGAGCTGGAATCGCTGCCTTTCTTCAGGCCGGATCCCGAATCGCCCGAGATGAAGTACATGCTCGAGCGCCGGGCCGCCCTCGGTGGCTCGCTGCCGCAGCGTCGGCGCAAAGCTTCCGAGCATATCCCGGTACCCGGGCTCGATGCCTTCCAGGCCGTGCTCGAACCGACTGCCGAGGGTCGCGAGATCTCGACCACCCAGGCCTTCGTCCGGATCCTCACGCAACTGCTGCGCGACAAGACGGTCGGGCCGCGCGTCGTGCCGATCGTGCCCGACGAGGCGCGCACCTTCGGCATGGAAGGGATGTTCCGGCAACTGGCCATCTACACCCCCGGCGGCCAGAAGTACACGCCGGTCGACAAGGATCAGGTCATGTACTACCGCGAGGATGCGGCCGGCCAGATCCTGCAGGAGGGGATCAACGAGGCGGGCGCGTTCTGCTCGTGGATCGCTGCGGCGACGTCGTATTCGACGAACGACCGCATCATGATCCCGTTCTACATCTACTACTCGATGTTCGGCTTCCAGCGCGTCGGCGATCTCGCCTGGGCGGCCGGCGACATGCAGGCGCGCGGCTTCCTGCTGGGCGGGACGGCCGGCCGGACCACGCTGAACGGCGAGGGCCTGCAGCACGAGGACGGGCACAGCCACATCCTGTCGTCGACGATCCCGAACTGCGTCTCGTACGATCCGACCTTCGCTCACGAGGTCGCGGTGCTGGTCCAGCACGGCCTGAAGCGGATGATCGAGAATCAGGAGGACGTCTACTTCTACCTGACCCTGATGAACGAGAACTACGCCCAGCCCGGCCTGAAGGCCGGCGACGAGGAGGGCATCATCCGGGGCGGCTACCAGATCATCCAGGGGCCGGCGAAAGCCAAGCATCGCGTGCAACTGCTCGGCTCCGGCACCATCCTGCGCGAGGTGATCGCGGCCGCGGAACTCCTCGAGAAGGACTGGGGGGTGGCCGCCGACGTCTGGAGCATCACCAGCTTCACCGAGCTGCGCCGCGACGGCATGGACTGCGAGCGGCTGAACCTGCTGAACCCGACCGCCAAGCCCAGGATCCCCTACGTGACAGCGATGTTCGAGAAGACCGAAGGGCCGATCGTCGCCTCCACCGACTACATGAAGCTGTTTGCAGACCAGATCCGGCCCTATCTGCCGAAAGGGCGCCGCTACCATGTACTCGGCACCGACGGCTTCGGGCGCTCCGACTTCCGCTACCGGCTGCGCGAACACTTCGAGATCGACCGCCATTTCGTGACCCTTGCGGCACTGAGATCGCTGGCCGACGACGGCGCCCTGCCGGCGAAGAAGCTTGCCGAGGCCATTGCGAAGTACGACATCGACGTCAACAAAGCCAATCCGCACCATGCTTGACCGGCTTGCTCCACGAGGCACATGAAGATGAGCGCGATCGAAGTGAAGGTGCCGAACATCGGCGAGTTCAAGGACGTCGAGGTGATCGAGGTTCTGGTCCAGGCGGGCGACACGATTGCTGTCGAGCAGTCGCTGATCACCGTCGAATCGGACAAGGCGTCGATGGAGATTCCGTCCTCGCTGGCAGGGCGGATCACCGAGCTGCGGGTCAAGGTCGGTGACAAGGTGTCCGAAGGCAGCCTGCTCGCGATGCTCGAAGCGGACGCTGCCGAGACAGCGGCGCCCCCCGCAGCCCCGTCCGATCCCGCGCCGCCGCCGGCCGAACCAGCAGCGGATCGGGCCATTGCTGCAGCCACCTCTCCGACGCCGCCGGCAGGCACCGGCGGCCCGGCCACCCAGCCTTCGGAGCTGGCCACACCGGTGCAGACCACGGCGCTCAGTGAAGCCGGCCAGGCCGGAGCCCATGTCGTCAAGCCGCATGCGTCCCCGTCGGTGCGCCGCTTTGCGCGCGAACTCGGAGTCGATCTGGCCCGGGTCAGCGGCACGGGTCCCAAGCAGCGGATTACTCATGACGACGTCCGGAACTGGGTCAAGGGCACGATCGCCCGCGCCGACGCTGGCGGTGCAGCAGCGCCGGCCGGCGCCGATGGCAGCGCCCTCGGACTGATCCCGTGGCCCAGCGTCGACTTCGGGAAGTTCGGCCCGATCGAAACCCGGCCGGTGGCCCGCATCCGCAAGATCTCGGCGGCCAACCTGCACCGCAACTGGGTGATGATTCCGCACGTCACCAACCATGACGAAGCCGACATCACCGAACTCGAGGCCTTCCGCGTCCAGTTGAACCAGGAGCAGGGCAAGGAGGGCGTCAAGCTGACGCTGCTGGCCTTCCTGATCAAGGCCTGCGTGGCGACGCTGCAGAAGTTCCCCGAGTTCAACGCTTCGCTCGACGGCGAGAACGTGGTCCTGAAGCAGTACTGGCACATCGGTTTTGCCGCCGACACGCCGAATGGCCTGATGGTCCCGGTGATCCGCGATGCCGACAAGAAGGGCATCCTCGAGATTGCACGGGAAACTGCCGAGCTCGCGGCCAAGGCGCGCGAGGGCAAGCTGGCCCTGGCCGACATGCAGGGCGGCACCTTCTCGATCTCCAGCCTCGGCGGCATCGGCGGCACGGCTTTCACACCGATCATCAACGCCCCCGAGGTCGCGATTCTCGGTGTCTGCCGTTCAGTCATGAAGCCGGTCTGGGACGGCAAGAGCTTTCATCCCCGGCTGGTTCTGCCGCTGTCGCTGTCCTGGGACCATCGGGTCGTGGATGGCGCGGCGGCAGCCCGCTTCAATGTCCATCTGGCCCGGCTGCTCGCGGATTTTCGCCGCGTGATGCTCTGATCGAGGCGCGACGACGATGAGCACGATCGAAGTGAAGGTTCCCAACATCGGCGACTTCAAGGACGTCGAGGTGATCGAGGTGCTGGTCAAGGCAGGTGACCAGGTCGACCCGGAACAGTCGCTGGTAACGGTGGAGTCGGACAAGGCCTCGATGGAAATCCCGTCGTCGGCCGGCGGCGTTGTGCGCGAGATGCGCGTGAAGCTCGGCGACAAGCTGTCCGAAGGCAGCGTGCTGCTGGTGCTCGATGCCCGGGACGACACCGCGGCAGACGGCGCAGCCAGCCCCCCAGCGGCGGCAGCCGACCGCGCCCCGGCGAGTGCTGCAAGCGAGCCGGCACCGGCCGGCGCCAGCCCGGCCCAGTCAGCGACACCGGCTCAGCCCGCTGTCGCGACATCGGTTGCCGGCCCCGCCGATCACCAGTGCCGGTTGATGGTGCTGGGCGGCGGCCCGGGCGGCTACTCGGCGGCGTTCCGGGCGGCCGACCTGGGTCTGGACGTCGTGCTCGTCGAACGCTACCCGACGCTCGGCGGCGTGTGCCTGAACGTGGGCTGCATCCCGTCCAAGGCGCTGCTGCACGTGGCGTCGGTCGTCGACGAAGCCCGCCACCTCGCGAAGGTCGGCGTCAGCTTCGGGGAACCGAAGATCGACCTCGATGCGCTGCGCGCCCACAAGGACCAGGTGGTCGGCAAGCTCACCAGCGGCCTCGCCGCCATGGCCAAGGCCCGCAAGGTACGGGTGCTGCGCGGCTACGCCCGGTTCGTCGATCCGAATCATGTCGAGATCGAAGTCACCACCGGCACCGGCCAGGACCGGAGCGGCGAGAAGCAATTGCTGCGCTTCGAGCAGGCGATCGTGGCGGCCGGCTCGATGCCGGTGCAGTTGCCCTTCCTGCCGCAGGACCCGCGCATCGTCGACTCCACCGGAGCGCTCGAACTGCCCGGCGTGCCGAAGAAGCTGCTGGTGATCGGCGGCGGGATCATCGGGCTGGAAATGGCCTCGGTGTATTCGACGCTGGGCGCCCGCATCGATGTGGTCGAGATGCTCGACGGACTGATGGGAGGCGCCGATCGCGATCTGGTCAGGGTCTGGCAGAAATTCAACGCCGGCCGCTTCGATCAGGTGATGCTCAAGACCCGGGCGAGCCGGGTCGAGGCGCACGACGAAGGGATCCACGTCTGGTTCGAAGGCGAGAGCGCGCCTGCCGGTCCGCAGGTCTACGACCTCGTGCTCAGCGCGGTCGGGCGCAGCCCGAATGGCGGCCGGATCGGCGCCGGGAATGCCGGTGTGGCCGTCGATGCACGCGGCTTTATCGCGGTCGACAGTCAGATGCGCACGAATGTCGGCCACATCTTCGCGATCGGCGACATCGTCGGCCAGCCCATGCTGGCCCACAAGGCCGTGCACGAAGGTCATGTAGCGGCGGAAGCCGCGGCTGGCGAGAAGGCCTTCTTCGACGCCCGGGTGATCCCCTCGGTGGCGTTCACCGATCCCGAAGTCGCCTGGGTCGGCGTGACGGAGGATGAAGCGCGCGCCAGCGGGCTGAAGGTCGGCAAGGCGGTCTTCCCGTGGGCCGCTTCGGGCCGGGCGATCGCCAATGGCCGCGACGAAGGTTTCACGAAGCTGCTGTTCGACGAGGAAACCCGCCGGGTCGTCGGGGGTGCGATCGTCGGCACGAACGCCGGCGACATGATCGGCGAGATCGCACTGGCCATCGAGATGGGCTGCGACGCCACCGATATCGGTCGCACGATTCACCCGCACCCGACGCTGGGCGAGTCGATCGGCATGGCAGCCGAAGTCTACGAGGGCGTCTGTACCGATCTGCCGCCTCCGCGCAAGCGTTGAGCGGACTTCCCGGTGTGAAGCGGCCAACCCCACACGCTTCACACCGGGACGGCATGAAGGCGTTTACACTTCGGGCATGCCCCCGTTGCGAGGCATCGTTCTGCTCACCTGCGGGTCGTGCGCTGGTGGCCTTCAATCAACGAAAAAGACGGAGCACCTACGATGGATCGTCGTTCCCTGATCAAGAATGCCGGGATGGCCGGTATCCTGGCCACCGGCGTCGCCCCTGCCGTACACGCGCAGGCGGCCGTGCGCTGGCGTCTGGCCACCAGCTTTCCGAAATCGCTGGAAACCCTGCACGGCTGTGCGGTGAAGTTTTCCGAAACCGTCAACGCGCTGTCGGGCGGCAAGTTCGAAGTGTCGGTGCATGCCGCCGGCGAGCTGATTCCGCCGTTCGGCATCGTCGATGCGCTGGCCAGCGACACGATCGAGATGGGCGAAACCGCAGCCTATTACTACACGGGCAAGAATCCGGTCTTTGCCTTCGGCTGCGCAGTGCCCTTCGGCCTGACGGCCAACCAGAATCTGGCCTGGAAAGAGCAGGGCAACGGGCGCAAGCTGCTCGACGAGGTGTATGCGAACTACAACCTCTTTTCCCTGAGCGCGCTGAACACCGGCACCCAGATGGGCGGCTGGTACCGCAAGGAGATCAATTCGCCGGACGACCTCAAGGGCCTGAAGATGCGCCTGGGCGGCGGCGTGTTCGGCGAGTCGATGGCCAAGCTGGGTGTCGTCGCGCAGAACATGCCCGGCGGCGAGGTCTACCAGGCGCTGGAAAAGGGCACGCTCGACGCGGCCGAGTTCGTCGGCCCCTATGACGACGAGCGTCTCGGTTACAACAAGGTCACCAAGTTCTACTACTACAACGCGTGGTGGGAGGGCGGTGCCGACCTCGAGTTCTTCATCAACCGCAAAGCCTTCGCCAAGCTGTCGCCCGAGAACCAGGCCATCGTTCGGGCCGCTGCCGCTGTGACCTACAACGACGGCACGACCAAGTACCTGACCCTGAACCCGCCTGCGCTCAAGCGCATCGTGGCCAGCGGCATCCAGTTCAAGCCCTTCCCGAAGAGCGTCGTCGACGCCGGCTTCAAGGCCGCGCAGGAAGTGTATGCCGAGCACAGCGCCAAGTCGCCGGAGTTCAAGCGGATCTTCGAGGACATGCGGGCCTTCCAGCGCGACCAGGTTCTCTGGAACCGCGTATCGGAACTGCAGTTCACGCAGACCATGGCAATGCTCAAGATCTGAGCGCGCTTCGCCCGGGACCCTGGTCCCGGCCCGGAGCGGTCAGGCCGCCCCGGGCCGTCTGGCTTCGGTGCGCCCTATGGCTGGCCAGCCGGTGGCGGCTGCCCGTTCGCCTCCTGCTGCCTTGCCGACTGTTCGAGCAGCTCCTTCAACGGGTCGTAGGCGTTCTCGTCGGGAGTGGGGATCTCGATGCTCCGGCCGTCACCCGAGCCGGGCATCTCCAGCCCGGGGATCTCCAGACCCGGCAGTTCGGAGCCGAAGCCCGGTGCGTTTTCCAGATCCTGCAGGATCTGGGTCCCGATCGATTCCATTTCGGCACTGGACCGCTGGTCGACATCACGGCTGACCATGCCGGGGAAGGCAATCAGGACGGCCACCATGCAGAGCTGCATGATCAGGAAGGGAATCGCGCCCTTGTAGATCTGCATCGTGGTGACCGGATCCATGTGCTTGCCGGTGACCGGATCCACATAGGGTTTGTCGGGCGCGACCGAGCGCAGGTAGAACAGTGCAAACCCGAACGGCGGGTGCAGGAAGGAGGTCTGCATGTTGACCGCCAGCAGCACGCCGAACCAGACCAGGTCGATCCCCATCTTGTCCGCGATCGGCACGAGCACGGGCACGACGATGAAGGCGAGCTCGAAGAAATCGAGAAAGAACGCCAGCACGAAGATCATGACGTTCACGAAGATCAGGAAGCCGAGCTCGCCGCCGGGCAGCTTGGCCATCAGGTGCTCGACCCAGACCGGTCCGTCGGCCGCCTGGAACACCATGCTGAAGATGGTGGCGCCGATCAGGATGAACATCACGAACGAGGACAGCCGGGTGGTCGTCGCCAGCGCCTGCTTGAGCAGCGACCAGCTCAGGCGCCCGCGCATGGTGGCCATGATCAGCGCCCCCATCGCGCCCATCGCGCCGCCCTCGGTGGGAGTGGCCACGCCCAGGAAGATCGTCCCCAGGACCAGGAAGATCAGCAGCAACGGCGGGATCAGCACGAAGGTGACCCGCTCGGCCAGCTTGGACAGCAGGCCCAGGTGGGTGACCCGGTTGACGACGGCGATCAGCCAGGCGACGAACACGCCGCCGCACATGGCCACGACGATCTTCTCGTCGGTGGCGACGAACTCGACCGGGTGGCCTTCCCACCAGGTATGGACCGCTTCCATGTGCTGGCCGAGGTACACGGCCACCGCGGTCGACAGGATGGCGAGGACGGCCAGTGACGGATAACCGTGGCTGCCATTGGCTTCGCGGAAGGTGCGGGCCTCCGGCGGCAGGGCCGGAACGGTTTCGGGCTTGAAGATCGCCAGGAAGACCACCCACAGGATGTACAGCCCCATCAAGGCGAAACCGGGGACGAAGGCGCCCAGGTACATGTCGCCCACGCTGGTGCCCATCTGGTCGGCCAGCACGATCAGCACCAGCGACGGCGGAATGATCTGCGCCAGCGTGCCCGAGGCGGCGATCGTTCCGCTGGTCAGGCTGCGGCTGTAGCCATAGCGCAGCATGATGGGCATCGAGATCAGGCCCATCGAGATCACCGAGGCGGCCACCACCCCGGTGGTGGCGGCAAGCATCGCGCCGACCAGGATCACGGCCAGTGCCAGGCCGCCGCGCAGCGGCCCGAAGACCTGGCCGACCGAGTCCAGCAGATCCTCTGCCATGCCGCTGCGTTCCAAGACCAGGCCCATCAGCGTGAAGAAGGGCACGGCCAGCAAGGTCTCGTTGCCCATGATGCCGATCAGGCGAAAAGGCAGCACCGCCAGGATGGAGGGCGGGAAGATCTCGAGCACGACGCCGAGCAAGCCGAAGAACAGGCCGGCAGCGCCCAGGCTGAAAGCGACCGGAAAGCCCAGGACCAGGAAGAAGATCAGCCCCGCGAACATCAGGGGGGCGTAGTTGGCGGTGATGAATTCCATGATGAGGGGCCGCCGCGATCAGTGAGCCCGGACCGGGTCGGACGCCCCGCTGCCGGCATCACGCTGGCGCAATACCTCGATCAATTCTTCCTCAGCGCTCTTCCGGACGAGCTTCTCGGTCGGATCGGGTCCCATGCCGCGCAGGTAGGCGATGCACTTGATCAGTTCCGACCAGCCCTGCAGCAACAGCAGCGTGAAGCCCACCGGCAAGGCCAGCCACACCGGCCAGCGGATCAGGCCCCCCGGGTTGCCCGACACTTCCCCCGACACGAACTTGCCGATGAACTGCGGTGTGCACAGGTACAGCGCCATCAGGCACATCGGTGTCAGGAACAGTGCGTAGCCGACGATGTCGATCCAGACCCGCATGGTCTTGGGCAGGAGACTGTTGAAGACGTCGATGCGCACATGCTCGCGATGCAGCAGCGTGAAGCCCGCCGCGACCAGGAAGGACCAGGCGAACAGATACCACTGGGCTTCGAGGTAGGTATTCGAGCTGTAGTTGAATGCCTTGCGGATGACGGCGTTGACGGCGCTGATGACCGTGGCGGCGAAGATCAGCCAGATCACGTACTTGCCGACCTGGGCGTTCAGCCAGTCGATGGCGCGCGAGAACTTCAGCAGTGCTTGCATGGGGTGTTTCCGATGTACAGAGTGGCTGCCGGTCGGGGCATTGCCCGGCGACCGGGAATCACATGCACTCCGCACACAGGCGTCTCCTCCACCCGGCGCTGTGCATGCGCAATTGTACGCAGCAGCGCCGGAACTGCTCAGCAGTTTCAGGGTTCTGCGCGCTTTTTACTGTCGGTCGGGGGCTCGTGTCGATCGGTGCTGCCCGGCTCGATCTCGCGCATCTCGATGTCGATGACGCGCCCGTCGTTGCCGCCATGGGTCCCCGGGCCCCCCTGGCGGGCGGCTTCGCTCAGGTGCTTGCGCAGCCTGCGGGTGCCGAACCAGGCGGCAATCGTGGCCACCAGGCCGATGACCAGGCCGGCGGCCAGCGTGATGGCGGCCAGAAAGACGGCGACCAGGGCGCCGAAGACGAATGCCGCGAAAGCGGCGATGCGCGCCACGGCGCGCTGCAGGGTATCGAACATCAACGGTCCTTCAGGATACGGCGGGGGCGACGCAGGCAGGCCCGGACGGCCTCAAGCGGCTTCGCCCCCGGAATCCAGTGAGTCCTCGGACGGCGGTACAACCTGACTGGCCAGGACTTTGTCGATACGCTTGCCGTCCATATCGACGATCTCGAAGTGCCAGTTCTCCCAGTCGATCGCGTCGCCGGTCTGGGGCATGCGCCCGAGCAGCAGCATCATCATGCCGCTCAGGGCCTGGTAACGGGCGCGCTCCTCGTCGGGTACCGAGCGCAGTTCGAGGCGGTCCTTGAGCTCGGGGATCGGAATCAGGCCGTCGAGCAGCCATGAACCGTCTTCACGCTGCACCGCCCAGCTCGTTTCCTCGTCGGGAGCCCCGAATTCGCCGGTGATCGCCTCGAGCAGATCCTGCAGGGTGATCAGCCCCTGGATGTCGCCGAATTCATCGACCACCAGCGCCAGGTGCGCATCCGAGCTGCGGAAATTCTCCAGCAATTCCATGCCGGTCAGGGTCTCGGGCACGAACAGGGCCGGCTGCAGGTCCTGGGTCAGGTCGAAAGCCTGGCCGGTCAGCGAGCGCGCCAGCATCTGCTTGGTGTGGATGATGCCGCGCACGTTGTTCAGTTCGCCGTCGCAGACCGGAAAGCGCGAATGCACGGTGTTGGCCACGGTGGCCAGGTTGTCCTCGATGGAGTCGCTGAGGTCCAGCCAGATGATGTCCGGCCGCGGCACCATCAGCGAGGAGATCTGGCGGTCGTCCAGCCGGAACACGTTGCGCACCATCACGTGCTCGCTTTGCTCGATCACGCCGCTTTGCGAGCCTTCGGCCAGCATCGCGTGGATCTCTTCCTCGGTGACCGACTGGCTGGTGGTGAAATTTGTGCCGAAGGCGCGCAGCAGCAGTTCGGTCGATCGGGACAGCAGCCAGACGAAGGGCTTGGAGGCCAGTGACAGAAAGGTCATCGGGCGCGCGACCACGCGCGCAATGCCCTCGGGGCTGAACTGTCCGAGCCGCTTCGGAACCAGCTCGCCGACCACGATCGAGACATAGGTGACGACCACGACGACCAGTGCGGTGGCGGCATAGTCGGACCAGGGGGCCACAGCGATGCCCAGGGTTTCGAGCCAGTCGGCGAATGGAGCCGCCAGCGCCGCCTCGCCGACGATCCCGTTCAGGATGCCGATCGAAGTGATGCCGATCTGGATGGTCGACAGGAAGCGGTTCGGGTCTTCGCCCAGGGCCAGCGCCGCGGCGGCCGAGCGGTCGCCATCGTCGGCCAGCTTCTGCAGGCGTGCACGGCGGGCCGTGACCAGCGCGATCTCGGACATCGCGAACAGACCATTCACGATGATCAGACCCAGCAGGATCAGGATGTCGCTCATCGTGCGCCTGCTCCGGCGCAGATCCCGGGCGGCTCGCAGCGGAGGGTAAAGCAGGGGTGAAACGGGGTCGTGCCGAAGCGGCACGATCGAGGTTCGCTGTCCGTCATTGGTTCGGGGGCGCCAGAGGGCCGGGGCCGGGCCCCGGGGTCCATGAGACCCCCGCAGTGGTTGCAGATCGCGCGATTATAGTCCCAGGCTCCGTTGATTTCGTATGCCCGGCCGGCTTCGTGCACGCTATACTCGACACGCTGGGCGGACGGACCGGACGTCGTCGCAGATGCCTGACGTTTCTTTCGGGACCCGGCGCAAGTCCGCAACGAAGACAGATGACAAGAGGAGACACATGACGATGAAACGCATGCTGACCGGCCTGCTGGCCGCCGCGGTCCTGGGTGTCGGCACACTTGCCTCGGCCCAGACGACCTACCTTTCGATCGGCACCGGCGGAACGGGTGGCGTCTACTATCCGCTGGGTGGCGGGATGGCCGCCATCCTGTCCAAGTACGTCGACGGCTGGCAGGCCACCGCCGAAGTCACGGGCGCCTCGGTCGCCAACCTGCAACTGATCGGGCAGGGCAAGCAGGACATCGGTTTCACGATGGCCGACGCGGCCTATGACGCCTACTCCGGGATGGCGAAATTCAAGGACCGCAAGGTCGACGCCCGCACCCTGATGGTGCTGTACCCGAACAAGGTCCACGTGGTCACCACCGAGGCCGCCGGCATCGGCAAGGTGGCCGATCTGCGCGGCAAGCGCGTCTCGACCGGCGAACCCAACAGCGGCACCGAGGTCATGGCGATGCGCCTGCTCGAGGCAGCCGGCGTGGGCACCGACTTCCGCCGCGAGCGGCTGTCCGTTGCCGAGGGGGTCAACGCGATCAAGGACCGCAAGCTCGACGCGCTGATCTGGGTCGGCGGCCTGCCGACGGCGGCGATCACCGATCTGGCCACCACACCGGGCATGACCGTCAAGCTGCTCGACCATGCCGAGTATGTCGACGGGTTGAACAAGAAATGGGGCCCGCTGTATGTGGCCGGCAAGATCCCGGCCGACACCTACAAGGGGCAGGGCGGCGATGTCACCAACATCGACGTCTGGAACCTGCTGGTGGCCGATGCCAAGATGAGCGACCAGATGGCCTACACCATCGTCAAGACCGTGATGGAAAAGCGCGACGAGCTGATCACCGTTCACCGCGAAGCCGCCAACATCACGCTCGAGGCGCAAGCGGCCGGTTCGCCGATCCCGCTTCATCCGGGGGCCCGCAAGTACTTCGAAGAGCGTGGCGTGAAGTTCGCCAACTGAAGAAATCCACCCACTGATCCTGTCCTACGGGGAGCCGGCACTGTCGGCCCCCGCTGCTGCCCATGACTGCAAGCCCCGACGCACCGCCGCCGCATGACGAGCAGGTGAGCGAGGAGCGGCTGCGCGCTGCCGAACGCTTCATCGAGGAAGAGGAAGGGGCGACCAGTCGCTTCCAGGGGAAACTCCAGTGGCTGATCACCGGCCTGCTGGTCGCGATGTCGCTGTTCCACCTGTATGCCGCGGCGTCGATCGTGACGACGCTGACGCTCAGGCCGGTGCACGTCGGCTTCATGCTGCTGCTGGTGTTCCTGATGTTTCCGGCCACGCCGCGCTTGCGCAACCGGCTGATGTGGTACGACGTCGTGCTCGGGCTGACCGGCCTGGCAACCATCGTCTACATGCTGGCCGGCGGCTACGATTTCTGGGATCGCAGCACGATGCCGACCACGCTGGACATCGTGATGGGTGTGGTGTTCGTCGTGCTCGTGCTCGAAGCGGCACGGCGCACGACCGGCTGGATCATGCCCGTGGTCGTGATGATCTTCGGCGCCTACGCCTTTGTCGGGCCGTGGCTGCCGGGGCAGTGGGCCCACCGCGGATACGACCTGGCCAGCATGGTCGGCGTGATGTACATGTCGCTTGAAGGCGTCTTCGGCACGGCGATCGACGTGTCGGCCACGCTGATCATCATGTTCACGATCTTCGGCGCCTTCCTCCAGCATTCGGGCGCCGGCAAGTTCTTCCTCGATTTCAGCTTCGCGCTGCTGGGCGGCAAACGCTCGGGGGCGGGGCGCACGGTCGTGCTGTCGTCCTTCCTCCTGGGCGGGCCGTCGGGGTCGGGGGTGGCCACCACCGTCACCATCGGGGCGGTGGCCTGGCCGATGCTGGAGAAGGCTGGCTACGAGCGCAACGCGGCCGGCGGGCTGCTGGCCGCAGGGGGTCTGGGCGCGATCATCTCGCCGCCGGTACTGGGCGCAGCCGCTTTCCTGATCGCCGAGTTCCTCAAGATTTCCTATCTCGACGTCCTGAAGATGGCGGTCATCCCGACCTGCCTGTACTACCTGTCGCTGTTCCTGATGGTCGAGATCGACTCGCGCAAGTACCAGTCGACCGAGCTGGAGCTGCGGATCGGCATGAGCGCCTGGCAGCTCACGCGGCGCTACTGGTTCCACTTCCTTTCGCTGGTGGCCATCATCGGCTTCATGGCCTGGGGCTTCTCGCCGCTGATGTCGGTGTTCTGGGCAACGATCGTGGCCTTCGTGGCGAGCTTCTTCACCCGTGAAACCGCGATGGGGCCGCGCAAGCTGATCGCCGCGCTGTCCGATGGCTCGGCACAGGCCCTGAACGTCGCCGCCACCTGCGCGGCCGCCGGGATCATCGTCGGCGTGGTCGGCAAGACTGGCCTGGGCCTGAAGTTCAGCTCGATCGTGATCGCCTACGCCGGCGGCAGCCTGCTGCTCACCGCGATCTACACCTCGCTGATCGTCTGGATCATCGGACTGGCGGTTCCGGTCACGGCCAGCTACATCATTTGCGCGGTGATTGCCGCGCCGGCCCTGATCCAGCTCGGGGTGCCGGATTTCGCGGCCCACATGTTCATCTTCTATTACGCCGTGCTCTCCGAAGTGTCGCCACCGACCGCGCTCTCGCCATTCGCCGCCGCGGCCATCACCGAGGGCGACCCTTACCGGACCACGCTGCAGTCGTGGAAGTACACGCTGCCGGCTTTCCTGCTGCCCTTCGTGTTCGTGCTCGAACCGGCCGGCGCCGGCCTGCTGCTGATGCCACCGGCCGACGTGCACTGGGGGCGGGTGGTCTGGATCATCATCACGGCCACGGCCGGCATCGCTTCGCTGGCCGGCGGTGCGCAGAACTGGGTGCTGGTGCGCTGCCGGCTCTGGGAGCGGCTCGCGCTGATCGTGGCCGGCTTGCTGCTCGTCTACCCGCATCCAATGGCCGACACCATCGGCCTGTGCCTGCTGGGCCTCGCCCTGGCCTCCCAGTGGATCCGCGGCGGGCGGCGCCGCGCCGCCGCCGCACAGGCCTGATCAGGCGGTGCGGGGGCTGCCGGGCCGCAGCCTGTGCGGGCGGCCGGCCGCCAGCCCCCTAGCGGTCATCGGGCCGCGGCGGTCCCGCCCAGTCGTGCGCGGTGCCGGGCGATCGCCTCGCGCACCTGTCCGGGGGCCGTGCCGCCGATATGCTTGCGGGCGGCCACCGAGCCCTCCAGGGTCAGCGCCCCGGCCACGTCGGCCTCGATCAGCGGCGAGAAGCTCCGCA
>Ga0172382_10002756_pt1 | contig 28742 bp, 27 predicted proteins | sample Leawel138RmetaG_FD_122245 | JGI IMG/M metagenome (GOLD analysis project Ga0172382, IMG submission 122245) | Leachate microbial communities from a municipal landfill in Southern Ontario, Canada - Leachate well 138R metaG | ecosystem: Engineered > Solid waste > Landfill > Unclassified | place...
GCATTCCGAAGTTCTGGTACAACGTCGTGGCCGATCTGCCCGAGGCGCCCGCCCCGGTGCTGCATCCGGCCACCGGCAAGCCGGTCGGGCCGTCGGACCTGGAACCCCTGTTCCCCATGGAGGTCATCCTCCAGGAAGTCGCCACTGAGCGGGACATCGAAATCCCCGAGCCGGTGCGCGAGATCTATAAGCAGTGGCGCCCCGCCCCCCTGTGCCGTGCCCGCCGCCTGGAAAAGGCGCTGGGGACCACGGCGCGCATCTATTACAAGTACGAAGGCGTGTCGCCGTCCGGGTCGCACAAGCCCAACTCCGCCGTGCCGCAGGCGTTCTACAACAAGCAGGCGGGCGTCAAGCGGCTGATCACCGAAACCGGGGCCGGGCAGTGGGGCAGCTCGCTGGCCTTCGCCGGGCAGGTGTTCGGCCTCGACGTCGATATCTACATGGTCAAGATCTCCTATGAGCAGAAGCCCTATCGCCGCGCTTTGATGGAGACCTACGGCGCCCGTTGCGTGCCCAGTCCGTCCACGGAAACCGCGTCCGGCCGCGCCGTGCTGGAGAAGGACCCGGCCAGCCGTGGGTCGCTCGGTATTGCCATTTCCGAGGCGGTCGAGATGGCCGTCCAGCGTGATGACACCAAGTATGCGCTGGGCAGCGTGCTCAACCATGTCTGCCTGCACCAGACCATCATCGGCCAGGAAGCCATGGCCCAGATGGAAATGGCCAACGATGAGCCCGACATCGTCATCGGCTGCGCCGGGGGCGGATCCAACTTCGCCGGCATCGCCTTCCCCTACATCGGCCAGAACCTGCGCGAGGGCAAAAAGACTCGTTTGCTGGCGGTCGAACCGGCGGCCTGCCCGACCCTGACGCGCGGCAAGTTCGCCTATGATTTTGGCGACATTGCGCACCTCACGCCGCTGTCCAAGATGTTCACCCTGGGCGCCGATTTCATGCCGCCGGGCCTGCACGCCGGCGGCCTGCGCTATCACGGCATGAGTCCGCTGGTCAGCCATGCCATGCACCTGGGCCTGATCGAGGCGCGGTCCTATCAGCAGCTTGAGTGCTTCGAGGCGGCGGTGCAGTTCGCCCGCGCCGAGGGCATCATTCCCGCCCCGGAAAGCACCCACGCCGTGCGCGCCGCCATCGACGAGGCGCTCAAGTGCAAGGCCGAGGGCACCAGCAAGGCCATTCTGTTCAACCTGTCCGGTCACGGGCATTTCGACATGCAGGCCTACACCGACTACTTCGCCGGCAAGCTCGAAGACCTGCAATACGACGATGCCCTGTTGCAGGAGTCCTTGGCCGCCCTGCCAGAGGTGGCGGCGGAGTAACCATCTTGGCCCGCGTCGACTTCTACCACTTGCAAAAATCCACCGTGGAGGTGGCCCTGCCCCAGTTGCTGTCAAAGGCGCTGGGGTCGGGGGCGCGGGTGGTGGTGGTCGCCGCGTCCGAGGACCGGGTCGAGGAACTGAACGTTGTGCTGTGGCCCAGTGGAGACGGGTGGCTGCCGCATGGCTCGGCCCCCGACGGGCATGCCGCCGACCAGCCGGTGTGGCTGACCGCAGACCCCACCGATAATCCCAATCAGGCATCCATTCTGGTCCTGACCGACGGCATGGACAGTCCGCTGGTGGCCGATTTGCCCCGCACCCTGGATTTGTTCAACGGGCATGACGAAGCCGCCGTGCTCGCTGCCCGCGAGCGGTGGAAGGCACGGCGGGTCGCCGGACACACGCTGCATTATTGGCAGCAGACAGATGAAGGTCGATGGGTCGAAAAGGCCCGCCAAGGACCCGGCGAGGGCGACGGAAATCCCTCGGAATAAGGCCCTTTGTTCTGGATGGCCCATCTACGACCCCGTGCGGTAGAGTCCTATTACCTATAGTGCTAATGGTCGCTAACGTCGTAAAATCCCCGTCAATATTGAGTGGGGAAGGCCAGGGGCATGGGGACGCCAAGGTACAGCTACGAGGTCAAGACGCAGCGCGACGGCCGATGGACCGTTGATAGGGTTACGGACTCAGAGGCGATCGCACTAAAGCGCGCCTCGGAACTGTCCAGTTCTGGACAGGTCGAGGCCGTGCGCGTCGAGAAGGAGCGTGTCCGCTCCGATGGAACGTTCGGCACTCCGACCGTCATTTTCGAGCAGAGCGGAACCCGCAAGGATCCCCAAGTCACCATCACGCCCATCGACGATGCTCCCGACTGCGCCAGCCTGGAAGATTTGTACGGAATCGAGGCGCGGATCACCATGTGGAGGGTGCTGCGCAAGTACTTCGAACAGGTCGTCCTCACGCCATCGGAAGTGCTGCACAGCTACAGCGCCTTGTCCCGCCTGATGGATAACGACCCGCCGGTCTATCCGTCGGCGGTGGATCGCGTGGCGACCATCCAGGCGCGGAAGGCCAACCAGGACCCCAAGGCGCGGCGGGACGAATTGTTCCGGTGGTGCGACATGGTGGCCAGCCGGGCCCGCGAGGCGGACCGCGAAAAGCCTTTGCACAAACTCAAGACCAAGGACTTCGCCAAGCTGCTTGATGTGGCCCTGGAGGAGGGCGGCCCGGCGCGGCGCGACCATTTGGTCCGCTGCACCATCGCGCGCGATCTGTACGGCCGGCGTAACTTTCTGGAAAAGCTGGAAGTTCTTCTGGCGGCGGTGAACGTCGCGCTGGACCGCGACACGCTGGGCATTCTGGACGGCTTCATCGCTGACGTTTTGGGGTCCGCCACCGTGATCCAGGAGTTGCTGGGGTCGCGCACAAACTTGTGCGAGGCCCTGATGGGCATGGTCGATCTCATGGAGGGCAAGGAGGAAGATCATCCTCCCCGCGACGTGCCCGATATCGTGCGCGTGCTGCGCGGCCTGTTTGCCGACGGCCGTCTTCCCGGCGGTGCGGCAGTGTTGCTGGAACGCGTGCGCACCCAACTCAGCGGCAAGCAACCACTGAGCCGCAACGACCCCAGCAAGGAAACCGACTCGCTGGTGCGCCTGACCGGCCGCCTCATGAACACCAAGGGCTTCATCGGCGGCCCGATCATGGCCGAGGCGTTGACCCAGCGATGCGGCCTTCAGTTCCAGGAAGGTGGCGACCTGGGGCGCCGCAAGTCCGTCACCACCATGTTCAACCTGATCCGCGACCCGGTGCAGCGCATCCGCTACCTGCTGACCATCGCCGAGACGGAAACCGGTGCCGTGGCACAGGACGACATCGTTAATGCTCTCCGCGCCATCATGGCGGGCGCGGCGGACATTCACGCCTTCGTGAGTCCCAAGGTGTCCATGCCCAAAAAGCTGATGACCATCAGCGACGTGCAGCGATCCCTGATGGCCTCCAAGTTGCCTGCCAAGGCGCGCAAGGAAATGTTCGACCACCTGGACGACCTGCTGGCCGATTTTGTGGAACGCGAGGGTTTCATCGCCCGCCTTGACGATCCAGACCTGCAACTGCGCGAACGGGCCACGCGGCTCGTCAAGTTTTGCTCATCGGGCATCCTGATCGAGGGCAAGGCGCTGCAGATTGCCCGGCGGCGCATTGCCGGATATCTGCGCCAACCGAACTTCGTGGAGCATCTCACCGACGGGTGCGCCAGCCGTACCGAAGCCGAAGAAGTGGTCCGCGATTTCTATCGGCAGTTGGCCGATGCGGGGTTTGCTTCACTCGCTTGAATGCCTGGGTTGCTGTTTTAGCGCATTGTCATGCACGCCTTGCCCGAGTAGCTTATCCCATCGAATAAGGACCTTTTGCGCCCATGCGGGCGCCGGGGCCGACAGGGGAAGCAGGGGCGGCGTGCGGACGTGACACTGGAACGGCCCTTAATACGGGATGGACTGCTGGCGCACATGCCTTGTGTATTGCTGTGCGCCATGTCCGATGATCCGGCCAATCCAGGAACCGGGTCGGTCCGGCTGGCGCGGGTAGAGGGGGCTGCAGCCGATCTTCTTGGGGTCGAGCCTGCGACGCTGGAAGGTCCGGCCAATGCCTTTCTATCCCTTCTGGCCACTGACGAGGACCACAATGCGGTTGGCGAGGGACTCCAGGCCGCCATCGCTGATGGGGTTTCGTTCGAGCGTCTGGTGCACATCAAGGGGCGCCCGCTTCGCCTGACCCTGAAGCCCGGCCCGTTCACGGACGGCGCGCGTGGCGTCATCGGCCTGCTGGTCGATGCTTCCGCCGAAGTGGCCGAGCGCGACGGGCGCGAGCGGGCCGAAATGCGCTTCCGCAAGGCCTTCATGGCGACCCCCGGATTGTTCGCCATCTCTGATCCCGCTGATGGCCGGCATGTCGATGTCAATGACCGCTGGCTCGACGTCATGGGCTGGACGCGCGACGAGGTAATCGGACGCACGGCGGCGGAGCTTGGCGTATGGGCCGACGCCCAGGACCGTAGCCGCATCGTCGCCAAGCTGGCCGAATATGGCCGGGTGCGCGAGTTCGAGACCCGCTTCCGTACCCGCACCGGCGCCATCCGCGAATTCCTCGTAGCGGGCGAGGTCATTGAACTGGACGGCGAAAGCCGCCTGTTGCTGGTCGCCCATGATGTGACCGAACGCAATGAGGCACAGCGTGCGCTGGCCGCGTTGAACGTCGATCTTGAACAGCGCGTGGAAAACCGCACCTCTGCCCTGCGGGCCGAGGCGCAGCGCCGCGAGGAAACCGAACAACGCCTTCGCGCCATCATGGACGGCGTGGCTGATGCGGTCGTCACCGCCGACGCAAAAGGCCGTATCATCACTTTCAATCCGGCTGCCGAGCGCCTGTTCCGGCTGGACGGCGCCGAGGTCGTGGGCACCAGCATCAACCGGCTGATGCCCCCGGCATATGCCGTGCGGCACGATGACTACATCGCCGACTTCTTGACGAGCCGGCAAGGGTCGGTTTTGGGGCTGGGGCGGGAACTGCCTGCACAGCGGTCCGACGGAACGTTGGTCCCGGTCGAGGTGGCACTCAGCCATCTGAATCACGGCGGCGAGCATCTGTTCACCGCCGTCATCCGCGATGTCAGTGAACGCAAGGAGCAGGAGGCCCTGCTGCGCGCCGCCAAGGACGCCGCGGAAGAAGCCAACCGGGCCAAGTCCGCCTTCCTGTCGAGCATGAGCCACGAACTCCGCACGCCGATGAACGCCATCCTGGGCTTTGCCCAACTCATGCGCGCCATCGACGGCGAAAGCCTGACCCCGCGCAACAACGAGTACATCGGCCATATATTGTCGGCCGGACACCATCTGTTGTCGCTGATCGACGATGTGCTCGACCTGTCCAAGATCGAGGCCGGACGCATCACCCTCAGCCTTGAGCCGGTGGCGTTGGACGAGGTTCTTTCCCACGTGGTCAACCTGCTGACCCCCTTGGCCGATCGCTTCCAGGTGACTGTGCAAACGATCGCAGACCCTGCGCCGGGGCTACGGGTGTGGGCCGACTCGGTCCGCTTGGGGCAAGTGCTGATCAACCTCGGGTCCAACGCGGCAAAGTACAACCGGCCCGGCGGCTGGATGAAATTTGGATGCAGCACGGCGCCTGAGCGGCCGGGCTATGTCCGCGTCGTGGTGGCGGACAATGGTCAGGGCATCCCGGTCCATCGCTTGTCCGAGGTCTTCCAGCCCTTCAACCGGCTTGGCGCCGAAAGTGGCTCGATCGAAGGCACCGGCATCGGGCTATCGATTGCGCGGCAGTTGGTCGAGATGATGGGCGGTGCGATCTCGGTCGACAGCGAACCCGGACGTGGAACGGTCTTTTCCATCGACCTGCCGATCGCGGACGAAATGGCGGGAGGCATGGCCGACCCATACGCGGAGGCAAGGCCGCGCCACATCGTCGGGACGTCGGTATCGTCTCAGGCAGTGCCCGACGTGCTGGGCGAGACGCCTTGGACCATTTTGTATGTCGAGGATGTGTCGAGCAACGTCCGCCTGATGGCCGGTGTCCTGTCGCGCTATCCCAATGTCCGCCTGTTGTCGGCGCCGACCGCCGAAAACGGGCTGGAGCTTGCGCGCACGCATCGCCCCGATTTGGTGCTGGTCGACATCAACCTGCCGGGTGCCGATGGTTTCCATCTTCTGCACCAGATGCGCGGCACGCCCGAGTTGGCCAATATTCCGGTCATTGCGCTGACGGCGCGCGCCAGTCCGCGCGAGCAGGACCGGGGCCGGCGCGCCGGATTTGACGCGTTCCTGTCAAAGCCACTGGACGTTGGCCGCTTCCTGGCGGCGGCCAACGGCGCCCTGGCGCGCCGCCGCCGGGAGAACGCGGAGGCGATTACGCCTCCGCAGCGAGAGCGCGCGCCATCTGACTGAGGGCTTCCTGGTGGCGTTCGTTGGGGATCTGCGCGAAGTTGCGGGCCACTTCCAGGCACATGCGCTGGCGGGCGTTCAACTCGCTGATCCGGCCCGGCTCCGCGCCATCAAAAAAGAAACTGATGGGCACGTTCAGAACCTGCGCAATCTCGTACAGGCGGCCGGCTGAAATCCGGTTGATGCCGCGCTCATACTTGTGCGCCTGCTGATACGTCACGCCGATCATGTCGGCCATTTGCTGCTGGCTGAGGCCGAGCATCACTCGGCGTTCCCGGATCTTCACGCCGACATGGCGGTCAATGTCGGTGGCGCGGTTGCCCGGCTTGGCTAAGGTGGTTTGAGTAACGACTTGATCCATGGTCTTCCGATTCCCTGAGAGCACCAGCCGCCCTCCGGTTTATCCGGATTGTCGCAGCCATATCCATTTGGATACGCTTTTTTCCAATTTGGTGCAAGGCGAACACGCGCAGTGCGTCCATGAGTCTCGTGTGACCGCAGCGTTGTGGTCTGAGTGGTTTGCTGCAATGGGTTATAAGTAAACAAGTTTTCAGGTTTTTAAGGATGCGGCCGGCACATCCTGGGGTTGATAAGTGGTTTCTGTGTTACAGGCTTAAACTTACCCTAAAGTTTAGTCTGGCTCAATCCGCCGGCCCATTCTCCGGTCCATAAAGATAAAGCCCGCGCTCCACGAGGAGGCGGGCTTTTTTGGTGGGTCTGAAGGCAGCCCCCTAGCGGGGTTTGCGACTGGTCAGGTTGTCAAGCTGGCTCTGCATGTCGTTCAGCTTGGATTTGAGTTCTTCGATGCTGGGATCGGGATTCGGCCGCCCGCCAGGCCGGGGGGCTTCACTGCCCTCGGTGCTGGTTAGCCGGGGGCCACCTTCGGCGCCATAGAACGGGCTGAACATCTTCATGGCGTTCTCGAAGAAGGCCATGTTCTGCTTGTTCAGTTCCTCGAGTTGGTTGAGCGGAAACATGCCGCCCAGAGCATTCTGCATCAGGTCCCGCATCTGTTCTTCGTTGCGGGAAAACGCCTGCATGCTGTGTTCCAGGTAGCGCGGCACAAGACCACCCAGGCTGTCGCCATAGAACCCGATGAGCTGCCGCAGGAACCCGATGGGCAGCAGGTTCTGGCCTTTGGATTCTTCTTCGACAATGATCTGCGTCAGGACCGAGCGGGTAATGTCGTCCCCGGACTTTGCGTCATAAACAACGAAGTCGGTGTTTTCCTTAACCATCTGGCACAGGTGATCGAGCGTCACGTAGCTGGACGTCGCCGTGTTGTACAGCCGTCGGTTGGCGTACTTCTTGATGGTGATGGGGCCGCTCTTGGTTTCCGCCATTGCTGCTTCGATCCCTGCTATCATTTGCCACGCCCCCTGTTGTGCGGAGGGGATTCGACCTTGAAAATACCCCAATTTGTTGCGGGGCGATACTGCCTTGCACAATGCAAATGCTGCAGGTGATTGCTGCAATGCACCATGCGGCGGGCAGGCTTGCTGCGGGTGCTTCTCGGATGATCGGGGCGTGCTATAGTGAGGACCATGTCGACCGATTCAAAAGATGACGCTCCTTCCATGGACGTCCTGGCGCACCGTTATCTGGACCTGTGGCAGGACCAGATGGCGCGGCTGGCCAATGACCCAGCGACGACCGACATGCTCGCGCGGACCTTCACTCTGTTGACCCGCAGTGCCCAGGCTTTTGCAGCCGCCAAAGAGCCTGCGGACGGGAGTAGCCCCGACCATGATGCGACGAGCCCCCCTACCCAGTCACCCGGTGTTGAGGCAGAGGATGGGGCCACGGCCGCTGCCCCTGTATCTGGCGCTGGAGGGATGGACCTTTCTGACCTCCTCGACCGCATCGCTGCTCTTGAGAGGCGGGTGGCAGACCTTGAACGCGGGCCACGGCCGAAACACCCCCAGCCTGCCGGCCCTGCCGCCGCTTCCCGACGGCGTCTCCGCTGAGGCGCTGGCCGATGCGGTGGATGCCGAGTCCCGCCGTCGCTTCGCCGCGTTTCTCGATGGCGTGCAGCGCTACCGCCACCATTCCTACCGCCGCCGCGTGACCGACCCGCCGATGACGTGGAGCCGTGGCGTCGTGGGCTTGCGCGATTACGGCGGGCCAGAGGGCGGCATCCCGGTGCTGGTCGTGCCGTCGCAGGTCAACCGGGCTTATATCCTTGACCTCAACGGGCGGCGCAGCTTCATGCGTCATCTGGCCCGCCGGGGGTTCCGGCCGTTCCTGGTCGATTGGGGCTGGCCGGGCGAGGAGGAGCAGGGCTTTGACCTGACCGCCTACATCACGCAACGCCTGGAACCGGCCCTGGACCATGTGCTCGCCGTGTGCGGTCGGCCGCCCATGGTGGTCGGCTACTGCATGGGCGGTTTGCTGGCCCTCGCCCTGTGCCTGCGCCGGGAACGCGATGTGGCGGGGTTTTTGGCCCTGGCGACGCCGTGGAATTTCCACGCCGACGACAGCCCGCAGATGCAGGTCATGATGGAGGCCAAGAATTGGGTGGCCGAGATTGTCGAGAGCATGGGCGAGATGCCGGTGGACCTGTTGCAGGCCATGTTCTCGGGCCTCGACCCCCGCTCCATTGGCCGCAAGTTCCGCGCCTTTTCGGCCATGCCGCAACGCTCCGCCAAAGCCAATGCCTTTGTCGGCATGGAGGACTGGGTAAATGACGGGGTGCCCCTGGCAGGGCCGGTGGCGCTGGAATGCCTGCTCGGCTGGTACGGCGAAAATACGTCGTTCAAGTGCCAATGGACGGTGGCGGGCGAGGTGGTCGATCCCCGCCGTCTGGGCGTTCCCTCCATGGCGGTCATTCCGCGCAACGACCGCATCGTGCCGCCTGGTTCCGCTGGTGCCCTGGCTGCCGCCCTGCCGGATTGTGTTGTTCTCGATGTTGCCTTGGGGCATATCGGCCTGATCGTCGGCACTGCTGCGGTGCGGGAGGTGTACGGGCCGGTCGTGCGGTGGATGAAGCAAACGGTAAAAGACCGTTGTGTTGCAACGCAATAAACCATGGACACCTAATAGGCTCGCCGATTAAGGTGTTGTCGCTGCCGCCCGGCCCTATCCGGCGTGACCCGTTGCGGTAATGCGAGGCGGCCCAACTCGTCAGGCTCAACAGCCTGCAAGGGAGAGGACGTATACAATGACCGATATCGTCGTCGTTAGTGCCGCGCGTACCGCCATCGGCGCCTTCAGTGGCAGCCTGTCCGGCCTGAGTGGGGCCGATTTGGGCGCCATCGTGATCAAGGAAGTGGTCAAGCGCGCCGGCGTCGACCCCAAGGAAGTGTCCGAAGTGGTGATGGGCCAGGTGCTGACCGGCGGAACCGGCCAGAACCCCGCCCGTCAGGCAGTGCTGAAGGCTGGCCTGCCCGAAGAAGTCCCCGCCTATGTCCTGAACATGGTGTGCGGCTCTGGCCTGCGGACGGTTGCTCAGGGCGTGATGTCCATTGCCTCGGGCATGGCCGACATCGTGGTTGCCGGCGGTCAGGAAAGCATGACCAACGCTGTCCACGCGGCCTACCTGCGCGGCGGGGTCAAGATGGGTTCGGCCGAACTGGTCGACACCATGATCAAGGACGGCCTGTGGTGCGCCTTCAACGGCTATCATATGGGCAACACCGCCGAGAACATTGCCCAGAAGTGGCAGTTCACCCGTGAAGCCCAGGATGAATTTGCTGCAGGTTCGCAGCAGAAGGCCGAAGCCGCCATTACCTCCGGCCGCTTCAAGGACGAAATCGTCCCCGTCACCATCAAGGTGAAGAAGGACGAGAAGATTTTCGACACCGACGAATATGCGCGCGCCGGCACCACCGCCGAGAGCCTCGGCAAGCTGCGTCCGGCCTTCTCCAAGGACGGTACCGTGACTGCCGGCAATGCCTCGGGCATCAACGACGGCGCGTCCGCCGTGCTGCTGATGACCGCCGCCGAAGCCGCCAAGCGCGGCCTGAAGCCGCTGGCCCGCATCAAGTCGTTTGCCTCGGCCGGCGTCGATCCCGCCTACATGGGCACCGGCCCGATCCCGGCCTCCAAGAAGGCTCTGGAAAAGGCCGGATGGTCGGCCCAGGATCTCGATCTGGTCGAAGCCAACGAAGCCTTCGCCGCGCAGGCCATGTCGGTGAACCAGGAACTCGGCTGGGATACCTCCAAGGTCAACGTCAACGGCGGCGCCATCGCACTGGGCCACCCCATCGGCGCCTCGGGCAACCGCGTGTTCGTCACCCTGCTGCACGAAATGGTCAAGCGCGACGCCAAGAAGGGCCTCGCCACCCTGTGCATCGGTGGCGGCATGGGCGTCGCCATGTGCGTTGAGCGCGACTAAGCGGTCAACGCACTTACGTAACGAGGCGCGTTGAGCGCGACTAACAGACTGCAGCCATTGGGCTGAATAAGGCGCCGTTGGGGAAACCCGGCGGCGCCTTTTTCTTTGCCGGGCACGGCCCCATGGGGTTGCCACGATTGCCTAAATTCACGCGCCTCAGCACCCGCAGCGGAGTGAAATCGTTGGTGTGCAGCGGGACCGCGTGGGCGGTCCCTTCGTCTGTCGTGATGAAGGACATAATGATGCGGATTGCGCAGGTATCACCGCTGGCGGAGGCCGTGCCGCCCCGGTTCTACGGAGGGACCGAGCGCGTGGTGGCGACCCTCTGCGATAGCATGGTGGATCTTGGCCATGACGTTACCCTGTTCGCCAGCGCCGAAAGCTCGACCAAGGCGACGCTGATCCCGATGCGCGACCAAGCCCTGCGGCTTGACACGGCGTTATGGTCGGATGTCGCAGCCCATCTGAACATGCTGGACGAGGTCCGGGCGCGGGCTGCCCAGTTCGACATCATCCATTTTCACCTCGATTGCTTGCAGATGCCGATGTTTGCCGACATCGCCCATAAGACGCTCACCACGCTGCATGGGCGTTTGGACATCAAGGATCTGGATGCCCTGCTGATGCGGTGGCGTCAGTTTCCGCTGGCGTCCATTTCCGACGATCAGCGGCGGCCCGTGCCCGCCGCCAACTTCGTTGGGACCGTCTACCATGGGTTTCCCAAGAGCCAGTTCCAGTTCAACGGCGACCCTACCGGCTATCTCGCCTTTCTCGGCCGCATCTCGCCGGAGAAGCGTCCCGACCGGGCCATCGAGATCGCCAAAAGGACAGGCATCCCGCTGCGGATTGCGGCCAAGGTGGACCGCGTGGACATGCCGTATTTCAAGGACGTCATCGAACCACTGCTCAATGACCCGCTAATCGAGTTCATCGGCGAAGTCGATGACAGCCAGAAGTCGGAGTTTTTGGGCAATGCCCGCGCCCTGCTGTTCCCTATCGATTGGCCTGAGCCGTTCGGCTTGGTCATGATAGAGGCCATGGCCTGCGGCACGCCGGTCATTGCTTGGCCCTGTGGCGCCGTGCCCGAGGTGATCGACGACGGCGTGACCGGGCTGCTGGTCCGCGACATGGACATGGCCGTGCGCGCCGCGCTGCACATAACGGCATTGGACCGCCGCCGCGTGCGGCAGGTGTTCGAGCAGCGTTTCTCGGCCGAGGTCATGGCGCAGGGATACATTGATATTTACCGGCGTCTCATCGCGGCCCCGCACGTTGCCAAACCGGCACGGCGGCCGGCCAATGCCATGACGGCGGTTTGGGTCGCTCCGCCTGCCGCGGCCGCCATCGACCCGTATCCGATCCTTCCCACCAGTTCGCCGGGGGCATGAGTCGTGGAAAACTCAAAGCATCCGCTCATCCTGGAGGCCACCGCGCCGACCAATTTTTTCATCCGAGCCTCCTCGTCCATGGCGGAGGAGCGGCCGCGCATCCTCAAGCACGGCGATACCTTTGGCGTGTTCGACCATCATGGCGACATCCTGCCCGATGCCGAGGCGAATGGCCTTTATCACCGCGACACGCGGCACCTGTCGGGGCTGCAATTGTTCGTGGCCGGGCGGCATCCGATGTTGCTCAGTTCGACCGTGCTGTTGAACAACGCGGCGTTGAAGGCCGATCTGACCAACCCCGACATTTTTGACGTTGCCGGAAAGCTGGTCTTGCCTCGGGACGTGCTGCACATCGCACGGACTCGGTTTCTGTGGGAGGGGCGGGCGCATGAGCGGCTGGCGGTACGCAGCTTCGCGCCGCAGACGGTGGAGGTGGACATCGATCTGGCCTTCGCGACCGACTTTGCGGACCTGTTCGAGGCACGCGGCATGACGCGGACCAATCGCGGCACCATGCGGGTGGGGGTGGAGGACGGGAACGCCGTCCGCCTGGTGTACGATGGGCTGGATGGGGTCCAGCGCACCACCATGCTGCGCTTCGACCCCGCCCCGACACGGCTGTCGCTGTTTCAGGCCCGCTATCGCCTGACCCTGGAGCCGGGCCAGCAGAGCGTGCTGTTTTTCAGCGTGGCGTGCGATGCCCAACCCGCCACAAAGACGCCGACGCAGGCTTTCTTCCACGGTATCCGTCATGCCCGGCGGCCTATCCGGCAGGTGGCCGCGCGTGCCGCCGCTCTAACGACGTCAAACGATGTGGTGAATGAGATCCTGTGCCGTAGCGCCGCCGATCTTAACATGCTCTCCACCGATACGGAGTGGGGGCTTTATCCCTATGCCGGAGTGCCGTGGTACAGCACACCGTTCGGCCGCGACGGGATCATCACGGCGCTGCTCATGCTGTGGGTCGATCCCGCACTGGCACGGGGTGTCTTAGGCGTTCTGGCCGCGACGCAGGCCACCTTCGAAGACCCTGCCGCCGACGCCGAACCCGGCAAGATCCTGCATGAAATGCGCGATGGGGAAATGGCCCGCCTCGGGCTGGTGCCGTTCTTGCGCTACTACGGGACAGTAGACGCCACGCCGCTGTTTGTCGTGCTGGCCGGGGCCTACCTTGCGCGGACGGGCGACATCCAGACCATCCGCACGCTGGACCCGCATATCCAGGCCGCGTTGCGCTGGATGGAGGACTACGGCGACCGGGACGGCGATGGCCTGATCGAATATGGGCGCCGCCGCAGCGACGGGCTGCTCAATCAGGGTTGGAAAGATTCCTACGACTCCCTTTTCCACGCCTCGGGCGACCTCGCCCAAGGCCCCATCGCGCTGATCGAGGTGCAGGGCTACGCCTATGCGGCCTATCGGGCGGCCGCCGATATCGCCACGGCTCTCGGGCGGCCGGAGGAGGCAGCAGCCAGGGCGGCACATGCCGAAGCATTGCGGCTGGCCGTGGAGGACGCGTTCTGGTGCGAGGACCTCGGCTTGTATGCTCTGGCCCTGGACGGGGAAAAAAAGCGGTGCGCGGTGCGGACCTCGAATGCCGGGCAACTGCTGTTCAGCGGACTGCCAGCCCCGCAGCGCGCCGCGCGGGTTGCCGAGGCCCTGGTGGCGCCTTCGTTTTTCTCGGGGTACGGCATCCGCACCGTCGCCACGGGCGAAGCGCGCTACAACCCCATGTCCTATCACAACGGGTCGGTTTGGCCGCATGACAATGCGCTGATTGCCCTCGGCCTCGCCCGGTATGGCCTCAAGGAGCCGGTGCTGCAGATCATGGAAGGGCTGTTCGATGCGGCCGCGTTCATGGACCTGCGGCGACTTCCCGAGCTGTTCTGCGGCTTCCGCCGGGCGCGGGAAGCCGCGCCGACCTTGTATCCGGTTGCCTGCTCCCCGCAGGCGTGGGCGAGCGCCACGCCTTTTGCCCTGGTACAGGCGGCGCTCGGCATCTGCATTGATCACGCCAGCCGGACCATCCGGTTCGAGCACCCTCGCCTGCCGGACAGTCTGACGGAGATGCGGATCACCAACCTCAGCCTTGGGGATGCGTCGGTGGACGTGCTGCTGACCCGTGCCGGGAATGACACGGGAGTCAACGTCTTGAGCCGCCGTGGCGAGGTTGAGGTGGTGGTGACGGTTTAGGCCTTCTGGCGGTGGCCCCATCCGGCCATCAGCCAAACCAGCTTGCGCACTTCGTCCAGGATCAGCACGCTCGACGCCACTGCCGCTGCCAGCCCCCAATCCGCGAGGCTCAACGGCCCGGTTGCGAATATCGCCTGGGCGGGCGGCCAGTACACCACCACGACCTGCAACACCAGCACGCCGAGCAGGGCCAGCCAGAGCTTGCCGTTGCGCAGGAAGTTGGCGTTGAAGGCCGAACCATATTCGGCCCGTGCATTGAACACGTTGAAGAACTGGAACAGGACGAAGGTGGTGAAGGCCATCGTCAGCGCGTACGTCCGGTCGCCGCTCTCAAGGCTGGTGGCAAAGACCGCCAGGGTGCCCACCATCATCGTGGCTCCGTACAGGGTCAGGCGGAACAGCCTTGCAACGCTCAGGATTTGCGCGCCGGGGGTGCGCGGGTCGGCCTGCATCAGGCCCGGACGCGCCGGCTCTATCCCCAGGGTCATGGCGGGGGGGCCGTCCATGATGATGTTGATCCACAACAGTTGAATGGCCGTGAACGGCGTCGGCAGGCCCAGAAGGGTGGCGGCCAGCACGGTCAGAATGGCCCCGATGTTGGTGGAAAGCTGGAAGCGCACGAACTTGACGATGTTGTCGTAGATGACGCGGCCTTCCTCCACCGCCCGAACGATGGTGGCGAAGTTGTCGTCGGTCAGGACCAGGGTGGCGGCCTCCTTGGTGACCGCTGTCCCGGTAATCCCCATGGCAACCCCGATGTCGGCAGCCTTGAGCGCGGGCGCGTCGTTGACGCCGTCTCCGGTCATGGCGACGACGTGGCCGTCCGCTTTCAGGGCCTTGACGATCTTCACCTTGTGCTGCGGGGCGACGCGGGCAAAGACGCTGATCGCATCGATGCGCTGGGCCAGTTCCCCTTCGTCCATGCGATCCAGGTCGGCGCCCGTCACCACGTCGCCGGTCAGGCCCAGTTCACGGGCCACGGCGGCGGCGGTGATCTTGTGGTCGCCGGTAATCATCTTGACCTGCACCCCGGCGTCGCGGCAGTGCCCAATGGCCTCGGCCGCCTCGGCGCGCGGCGGGTCCATCAGCCCGGCAAGCCCGAGGAAGGTCCACCCCTCGGCCCACGTCCACAGGTCGCCGCAGGGGTCGAAGTCCTGAGCGGGAATGGTGCGGCAGGCCACCGACAGGACCCGCAGCGCCTGATCTGCAAGATCCGAGTTGGTGGCGCTCACTGCATCTTCCACCGAGGCATCCAACGGGCGCGGGCCGTCATCGGTCAGCCAGTGGGTGCAGCGATCGAACAGCACGTCCGGCGCGCCCTTGACGTACATCACGACCTTGTCGCCGTCGTGATGGAACGTCGCCATGAACTTGTGGGCCGAATCAAACGGGATCTCGGCGATGCGCGGGCGGCGTTCCTGTTCGTCCGCCGGGTCGATGCCGCCCTTCTGGGCCAGCACGTACAGCGCGCCTTCGGTCGGGTCGCCGATCAAGATGCCGTCGCGCACGCGGGATTCGGTGCACAACGCCATGGGCAGCAGGAACGGGCGGAGGTCAGTCCCGCCGTCGTGGGTGATGGCGCCCTCGGTGGCATAGCCTTCGCCCGTCACGGTAAAGGCCCGCCCGGCAAACCAGCCGCCGCGCGCCGTCATCTGATTGAGCGTCAGCGTGCCGGTCTTGTCCGAGCAAATGACGGTGGTGGACCCCAGCGTCTCAACCGAGGCCAATTTCTTGAGGATGGCCTGGTTGCGGGCCATCCGCCACATGCCGATGGCGAGCGTCACCGTCACCACGGCGGGCAGGCCTTCGGGAATGGCGGCCACGGCCAGAGCCACCGCCGTCATCGCGGCCTCGGTCCACGGCGACCCTCGGGCCACCGTGAGGGCGAAGATCACCAGCACGACCACGCCCGCGATGGCGGCCAGCCGCTTTCCCAGGACATCAAGCTGGTGTTGCAGCGGCGTTTCGGACCCCGGCGTCTCGGCGATCATTCCGGCGAGGCGGCCCATCTCGGTCTGCATCCCGGTGCCCGTGACCAGCATTTCGGCCCGGCCACGGCTGACCGCCGTGTTCATGAACAGCATGTTGCTGCGATCCCCAAGCGGCAGGTCGGATTGGGCAAGGGGGGCAGTCGCCTTGCCGACCGGGTGGGATTCGCCTGTCAGCGCGGCCTCGTCCACCTCCAGGCTGTGGGCGGCAAGCAGGCGGCCGTCGGCGGGCACCTGATCGCCGGCTTCGAGCAACACGATATCGCCTGGCACCAACCGGGTCGCCTCGACATCCTCGATGACGCCGTCGCGGCGGACCCGCGCCTGGGCGGCCAGCATCCCCTTGAGGGCGGCCAGAGTCTGTTCCGCCCGGTGCTCCTGATAGAACCCGAGGCAGGCGTTGAACACCACGACCACCAGGATAACGATGGCGTCCTTGAGGTCGCCGATGGCCCAGGCGAGCGCTGCGGCCAGCAGCAGCACGATGACCAGAAAGCCCGTGAACTGGTCGAGGAATTTCAGCCACAGCGGACGGGGCTTGGCCTCGACGAGCCGGTTTTCTCCCCACTGGCTCAGGCGCTCCTCCGCTTCGGCGCCGGACAGCCCGGTTGCGGGGGTGACTTCAAGCTCCGATGCGACGTCGTCGGACGACAGCGTATGCCAGAGACGGTCGGGATTTTTCATGGAGCGCACCGGGGCAGAGACTCGGGAAGCATGACCTTCCCCCATTTGGCACGAGCGGCGCAACGGTCAAGCGCCGGGCCTACGGCTGGGCGGCCCGCATGGTGACTTTCAGGCCGCCGAGGTCGGAGCGGCCGAAGTCCAGCACCGCCCCATTGAGGGCCGCGAGGTCCGTTGCAATGGCAAGCCCCAGGCCCCAGCCCGGTACGGCCTCGTCCAGGCGTCCGCCGCGCGCGGCTGCGGTGTGCACGTCCTGGCTGGACACGCCGGGGCCGTCATCCTCGACCGACAGGACCAGCGTGCCGCCGGACATTCCCGCCGTGACCCGGACATGGCTTTTGGCCCATTTGCAGGCGTTGTCCATGAGGTTGCCGAGGATTTCCTCCAGGTCTTCCCGCTGGCCGCGGAACACGGTGCCAGCCTCCACATGCTGATCGAGGACAAGGGCGCGGTCCCGGTGGATGCGGTCCAGGGCGGCAGCCAGATCGCGGACGGTGCGGCCGACATCGACGCTTTGGCCTAGGGCGCGGCCTGCCCCGGCAACCGCCGCCGCCCGCCCCAGGTGATGCTCGACCAGTCGCGTCATGGCCTGAACCTGAGCGCGGACGGTGGCCGGGTCGGCATCGCCGCCAACCTCGGCCTGGAGGACCGCCAGGGGCGTCTTGAGGCCATGGGCCAGATTGCCGACATGGGTGCGGGCACGCTCGATCAACACGTCGTCGTGGTCGAGGACGGCATTCATTGCCGCCGCCAAGGGTGCCACTTCGCGCGGGTAGGTGCCGCTCAACCTCTTGCGCCGCCCGTCGCGCACGGCGTCCAGGTCGGCCTGCATGGAGCGCAGTGGCCGCAGGCCATAGGTCACCTGAAGCACGACCGCAGCAACCATCCCGAACACCATTAGGCCCAGCGACAGGGTCAGCAGCATGTCGAAACGCCGCAATTCGGTGTTCACCTCGCGCACGTCCCCGGCGATCATCAGGTGCACCGGCCCGCTGCCTCCCGGTAGGGAAACATCCCGTTCGACCACCAGAAGCGGCTCACCGCGCGGTCCGATCTGGCGGTTGGTCTGGTCGGCGCCATTGGCCGGGTGAACCGGCAGGGTGCTGTCCCACAGCGAGCGCGAACGTAACAGCCGCCCGGAGGGGTCGGCGATTTGCCAGTACCAGCCGGAATAGGCTTGCTCGAAGCGCGGATCGCCCAGCGGCCGGACCAGGGTGACGGCCCCGTCCGGCCCGACCTCGGCCACCGCGATCATGGCATGGAGAACGGCCCCCAGGCGGTTGCCGAACTGGCGCTCCACGGTGTCCTGAAAAGCCGAGCGCAGCACCACGCTGCCGACCAGCAGCAGCAGCAGCAGCCAGACCGCCGCCGCTGCCACCAGCCGCCCGGTCAGCGACCCGGTGGACGTTTCAGGAGTCGCCATCATCTGCACTCAGGCAATAGCCCTGGCCGCGCACGGTTTCGATCATGCGGCCGCCGAGTTTCTTGCGGATGCGCCCGATCAGGACTTCGAGCACGTTGGAGTCGCTGTCGAAGTGGCGGTCGTAGACGTGTTCCAGGATCTCCAGGCGGGGGATCGTCCGGCCCGCGTGGTGCAGCAGATAGGACAGAATGCGGCCTTCCTGGGCGGTCAGTGGGACGGGCACGCCGTCCAGGGTAAAACGCCCCGTGTGGGTATCCAGCCGCAGCCGCCCGCAATTCAGTTCGGGTGTCGCGTGGCCCGCGTTGCGGCGGATGAGGGCGCGCAGCCGGTAGACGATTTCTTCCAGTTCGAACGGCTTGGTGACATAGTCGTCGGCACCCGCGTTGAACCCGGCCATCTTTTCCGACCACCGCGACCGTGCGGTCAGGATCAGCACCGGCATGAGCCGCCCGGCGGCCCGCCACCGTTGCAGGACGGTGACGCCGTCGATCTTGGGCAGGCCAAGGTCGAGGACCACCGCGTCATAGGGTTCGGTGTCGCCCAGGTGCCAGCCGTCTTCGCCGTCATAGGCCACATCGACAACAAAGCCCGCAGCCTCCAGAACCTGTTGCAGGCGGAAGGCCAGCGCCGGCTCATCCTCCACTACCAGAACCCTCATCGCGGCTTCTTTTCCTTGGTTTTGAGAAGAACGCCGGTGCGCGCGTCGTATTCCAGTTTCAGGACCTGCCCTTCCGGCGTGAGCAGCTTGATCTCATAGATCGTGCGGTCGTCCTCGTGCTCCAGTTCAGCCTCGATCAGGTCGCCGGGGAAGTCCGTGGCGGCCTTGTCGAGGATGGTGCGCAGGGACAGGACTTCGCCGGAGCGCAAGGCCTGGAGGGCGCGGTCGTGATCGCTGTCGGCGCTGGCGGGCAGCGTCGCGGAGATCAGGGCAGCGGTGGCGGCAAGGATGATGTGTTTCATGTCCCTAGTGTAGGCGCGGTTTCTTAAACCGTCGATGAACGAGCGCGTCAGGGCCGGTTCACGCGCCGGGCCGTACCATGGGGGCCATACCACGATGGGAGGCTCTGGCGATGTTGCGAAAGATGATCCTGCAAGGGCTGCTTGCCGCCGCACTGATTGGCGGGGCTTCGGCTTTGTACGCCGCGACGGCGGGGGCTGATTTGGCGGCGTTGCCGCACCAGGAGGACCGGGACCATGACTGACGCACACAGACGCAGGCAGATCGAACTGGCGTTTCTCCGGCTGTGGCACGCCGCGTTGGCGGGCGGCTATCTGGTCGCCTACGTCACCGGCGACGAGAACACCTACGCCATGCACTTGTTCTCGGGCTATCTGGTGCTGGCGGTGCTGGCCCTCCGGCTGATTGTCGGGCTGTTCGCCCCGCCCAAAAGCCCGCTGCGTCTGCCCCGCCCGAGCGTCGCCAAGCTGCGCGACTGGCTGGGCGGCGCCAAGGGCCGCAACCCGCTGTTTGCCTGGATCGGCGCGATCCTGCTGGCGGTGGTCGGGCTTGCCGCGGTGTCCGGGGCTTTGGCCGACGTCGTGACCTGGCTGGAGGACCCGCACGAGGCGGTGGCCGAAGCATCGCTGTGGTTCATCGTCGGACATATCGGGTTCGTGTTTTTCATGTACGGCGGCCGCCGCTTTCTGGACCGCCTGCGGCCAATGATTGCCAAGGAGACACTGCGATGATCCGCCTGACCGCCGTCTTGATTGCCGTGGGGGTATCATCGGCCGCCTTGGCCAATCCGGCCCGCGACGCCTTGCTCCAGGACTATGCCGCCGAGGCCAAGACCGCCGATGCGGGATTCGCAGGCTTCTCGGCGGCGCGGGGCGAAACGCTGTTTCGTACCCGCTGGGCAAAGGGCGACGAGCGCACTCCGGCCTGCACCGCCTGCCACACCGACGATCCGCGGCAAAGCGGGCGCAACGCCAAAACCGGGCGGGCCATCGATCCGGTTGCCGTGTCGGCCAATCCGAAACGCTTCACTGACCGCGATGACGTGGAAAAGCAGTTCGAGCGCGATTGCGAGAGCGTCCTCGGCCGCGCCTGCACCGCGCTGGAAAAAGGCGACTACATCACTTTCATGATGGGGCAATGACATGCGCATGATCCACGCCGTTTTGGCCGTTCCCCTTCTGCTTGCCGCACCGGCGCGGGCCGGGGATGACTGGGCGCCCCCGGTGACGGACCCGGTGGTTCAGAAGGAATGCGGAAGCTGTCACATGGCATTCCAGCCAGCGTTTTTACCGGCTCGGTCGTGGCGGGTCATGATGGGGACGCTGCGCGATCACTTCGGCGACAACGCCTCGGTGTCCGAAGATAAGGTGCGCCACATCACCGCGTATCTGGAGGCCAATGCTGGGGATACCGCCCGCCGTGGCCTCGGCCCTGACTTCATGCGCCGCATCGCCCCTACAGCCAGCCCGCAACGCATTACCGAAACCCCTGAGTTCGTGCGCGAGCACAGAAAAGTTTCGGCCCACGCCTGGCAGCGCCCCGGCGTCGTCACCAAGTCCAACTGCGTGGCCTGCCACCCCGGCGCCGAGCAGGGTTATTACGACGACGATTAAGGCCAAACGCAAAACCCCCGGCGGAATGAACCGCCGGGGGTTTTGATCATGCCGTGACGGCCTGATTACTTCTTGGTCGGGCCATTGAAGGCCGAAGCCTTTTCAATGGACGCCTTGATTTCGCTCATCGCTTCGGTGAAGCGGGTCTGCACGACCTGGGCGACTTCGGTGTTGGAGCGGGCGAGCATCTCGGCCACTTCCTTGGCGTTGGCGACGGCGCGCTCGAACGCTTCCTTGGTCAGCTCGGTCTGCTTGGCCATCTTCTCGGGCAGCGGCGCGGTGGCGGTCAGCGAGGAAGCCGCGGTGGTGGCTTCTTCGATCGCCTGACGGAACAGTTCGCTCTGGCGCTTCATCACGGCCTGAATGCTGTCGAAGGCAACCTTGTTCGCCGCGGTCAGGGCGTCGATGTTCTTCTTCTGGGCAGCCATCAGGCCTTCCATGTCAACACCGGGAACTTTGATGTCGCCCATCATTTTGGTGAAATCGAAATCGAACGGGCTGCCGGACTGCTTGACCATGACGTGGGTTCCTCTCGTTTGGAAACTCGGGGGGACCTGCTCGTCAGGTGGCCCCTGTGCAGTGCACAATAACTATCGGTCCCAACCGAGTCAAAAGAATATTGCGTTGCACAATAGCGCATTTGGCTTACCCATTTGAGTGATCCTCGTTCAGTCTCTGTCGGAATCCGTTCGTCGCGGAAATGCTATAGTTCGAGGGTGCTCGACCTTGCTGGGATTTGACCGTCTGCGAAATGCTTTTCCAGGCCGTGCATTGCCTTTCGGTAAATATACCGAGTTCAACGGTTGTAGATGACTTGCCCCAGGTTGGCGATGTCGTACCCGTCGAGTCCTGCCGCGCGCGCCGTAAAATCGGGGACGCGGGTGAACGCCAGCAAGGCTTGCACCGCGGCTTCAAAATAGTCCCGGCGGCGCAGGGCAAGGTCGAAACGTTCCCGATGCAAGGGCAGGAAATCCAGCCCGAACTGCCGGGCCACCGCCCCAATTCCAAGGCCGTAATCGGCTTTGCCGTCGACGATCAGAGCGGCCAGATCGGTTTCCGTCAGGGCCGGTGACGGTGCGACTGGCAGGGCGCTGGGGTCCAGCCCCTCGCGCTCCATCAGATAGGCCAGCAGGACGTCCGACCCCGATCCCGGTTGCCGCCGCGCCATGCGGTGCCCCGACGCCACCGCGTTGGCCAGGGTGGAAATCTCCAGCGGATTGCCGCGCGCCACCATCAGCCCCTGGTCGCGCCATGCCCATTGGATGACCACCAGATCGGGCACGCCGGGCAGTGCCTCGGTCGCGGGTTTGGGGCCATAGGTGCCATCGGTGCGGTCAATCAGGTGCAGGCCGCTCATCACCGCCTGCCCTGCGGCCAGTCGGCCCAGGCCGTCGCGGCTGCCTTCGGCGAGCAGTGCGAGGCCGCAGCCCGACGCGCGCACCGCCCACTCCAGCAAGGGATCGTGGCTGCCCGCCAGCACCGGCGGCGGGGTGGGCAGGGCCGGGCCGTCGTACTCCACCGCGCCACTCACCCAGGCGTCGATCTGGCGGCGAGGGAACAGCAGCTTGCCGGTGACGCGGGCGCAGGGAATTGCCCGCTCACGCACGAGTTCATAGACCTTGCGCTCCTTCAGCCGCAGGTAATCGGCGACTTCGCCCGTCGTCATGAACTCGGATGTCATCACTGCGTTATCCTGCATCAAGCTGTTTTGATTCCGTTCTGGGAACTTTTTTCGCACAGGACTATTCTGAACGCAAGAAATCGCCGAGGACCTATGTCAGATCAACCGTCCGCCTTCGCCGCCGCTTTGAATCTTGTGCTGACGCTCGATCCTCAATTGGGAGAGATTGTCGCCCTGTCGCTGCGGGTGACGTTGAGCGCCGTTGCCGTGGCCTGCGTGATCGGCCTGCCGATCGGCGCGGCGCTGGCCTTGTACCGTTTTCCGGGGCGTCAGGTGGTGGCGGTGGTGATCGCCGCGCTGATGGGGCTGCCGCCAGTGGTGGCGGGGCTGTTCATCTATTTGCTGCTGTCGCGGTCGGGGCCGCTGGGCGATTGGGGTCTGCTGTTCACGCCAACCGCCATGGTGATCGCCCAGACGCTGCTGGTCCTGCCGATCATCATCACCTTGACCCGGCAGGTGGTCGAGGACCTGTGGGCCGAGGTCGGGGAGCAACTGCGGTCCCTAGGGTCGTCGCGGGCGCGGGCCATTCCGACGCTGCTGTGGGATGGCCGCCTCAGTCTGTTGAGCGGCGTGCTGGCCGGGTTCGGGCGGGCTAGTGCCGAGGTCGGCGCAGTGCTTATCGTCGGCGGCAACATCGCCGGAGTGACTCGCACCATGACCACGGCCATTGCCCTGGAAACGAGCCGTGGCGATCTGCCGCTGGCCTTGGGCCTGGGGCTGGTGCTGATCGCCCTGACCATCGCGCTGACCGCCAGCGCCCATGTCATCGGCGCGTTCAGCCGCCGCCTGGGGGTGTGAGCGATGCGGGCCGAACCGTCCATTCTACCGCTTTCTCTAAAGGGCGTCGGCTTTCGCCATGGCGGGCAGACCCTGCTGACCGGCGTGGATCTGACCGTGCGGGCGGGGGCGCTGACCATCATCCTGGGGCCGAATGGCGCCGGGAAAAGCCTGCTGCTGCGCCTCGCCCACGGGCTGCTGGAGCCGACCGAGGGGGCCGTCGAATGGGCCTTTGAGGCGCCGCGCCGCCGTCACGCCATGGTGTTTCAGAAGCCCGTGCTGCTGCGCCGCTCGACCCTGGCCAACGTCACTCACGCCCTAGCCCTGGCCGGGACCCCGCGCGCCCAACGCGTGGCCGAAGCAGTGGCTGCGCTGGACCGGGTGGGCTTGGCGGGGCTGGCCGACCGTCCGGCCCGCGTGCTGTCGGGCGGCGAGCAGCAACGCCTGGCCCTGGCCCGCGCCACCGCCAGCCGCCCCGACGTGCTGTTCCTGGACGAGCCATGCGCCGCCCTCGACCCCGCTGCGACCCGCGCCATCGAGGAGATCGTGCACGCCCTGCACGCGGGCGGGACGGCCATCGTCATGACCACCCACGACCTGGGCCAAGCCCGGCGGCTGGCCCGCGACGTGGTGTTTCTCAACCGGGGGCGGGTGGTCGAAAGCGCCCCGGCCGAAGACTTTTTCGCCGCCCCGCAAAGCCCGCAGGCCGTCGCCTTTCTGAATGGAGATCTCGTATGGTAAATCGCTTGTTCGCGGCACTGTTCGCGTGTCTGATCGCCTTGCCCGCCGTGGCGCAGGAGCGGTTCATCACCGTGGCCTCGACCACTTCGACCGAGCAGTCGGGCCTGTTCACGCACCTGCTTCCGAAGTTCACCGAGGCGACTGGCATCGAGGTCCGCGTGGTTGCCGTGGGCACCGGCCAGGCCCTGCGCCTCGGCGAGAACGGCGACGCCGACGTGGTGTTCGTGCACGACACCGCCTCAGAGGAAAAGTTCATCGCGGCGGGCTTTGGCGTGGATCGCAAGCCGGTGATGTACAACGATTTCGTGCTGGTCGGCCCGGCCAACGACCCGGCCAAGGTCAAGGGCGGCCAGGATATATCCAAGGCCCTGGCGGTGATTGCCAAGGCCGAAGCGCCGTTCGCCTCGCGCGGGGATGACAGCGGCACCCACAAGGCCGAGCAACGCCTGTGGAAAGACGCCGCTCTGACTCCCGCCGCGCCGTGGTATCGGGAAACCGGGTCCGGCATGGGGCCGACCTTGAACACGGCGGCGGCCATGGGGGCCTATGCCCTGACCGACCGGGGCACATGGCTCAACTTCAAAAACCGTCAGGGCCTTGAGATCGTGGTCGAGGGCGACCGGCGGCTGGCCAATCCCTATGGCGTCATCCTGGTCAATCCAGCCCGTCATGCCCACGTCAAGGAGGCCGACGCGCGGGCCTTCATGGACTGGCTGACCGGCCCGGCGGGGCAGGGGGCGATTACGTCTTACACCATCAACGGCGAGCAACTGTTCTTTCCCGACGCCCACGCCGCCAATTAGTGTCAATTTGCTGGACCATGGCGGAGCGGGGCGACATCATGGGGGCCATGGCTGAACGGTGATGTCCCTCCGATGCTCGATCTGAACGACTGCTTCAAGGCCCCCGACAGCCTCATTCGGCTGGACGAGGTTCTGGCCCTGCTCGATGCCCGGTTGGCCCCGGTGGTGAGCACCGAAACCGTGCCGCTGGCCGAGGCCGCCGGGCGGGTGCTGGCCGAGGATATCGTTGCCACGCATACGGTGCCGCCGTTTCCCTGCGCGGCCATGGACGGTTTTGCGTTTCGGGCGGCCGACCTTGGGAGCGGGGAAACGCCGCTCAGGATTACTGCGCGCATTGCCGCTGGCCATCCTTATAAGGGGCACGTCGCGGCGGGCGAGGCGGCGCGGATATTCACCGGCGCGCCGGTCCCCCCGGAACTCGATACCGTGGTGATGGAGGAGGACGTCCGGGTTGACGGCGACACTGTCATCCTGCCGCCCGGCCTGACCCAAGGAACCTTCGTCCGCCCGGCCGGGGAGGATTTCACCACCGGGACCACGGTCCTGCGCGCCGGGCGCCGCCTGCGCCCGCAGGATGTGGCCATGGCCGGAACGGCGGGGCGGGCCGAGGTATCGGTGTTCCGCCGCCTGCGCGTCGCGGTATTTGCCACCGGCGATGAACTGGTCGAGCCGGGCCTGCCATTGCCCGAAGGGGCGCTGTATTCCTCCAACCGCTATGGCTTGGTCGCGGCGGCCCGTGCGCTCGGCTGCGAGGTCAGCGATCTCGGCACGCTGCCCGACCGCCCCGACGTGGTGCGTGCCGCCCTCGACGAAGCTTCGCGCACCCATGATTTGCTGATTACCTCGGGCGGCGTGTCCATCGGCGGCGAGGACCATGTGCGGGCGGTGGTTGAAAGCCTGGGCGCCATCCACCTGTGGCGCATGGCGATCAAGCCGGGCAAGCCCACCGCGCTCGGCACCGTGGGGCCTGCGGCCTTCGTCGGGTTGCCGGGCTATCCGGTGTCCACCATGGTCATCTTCATGATCATCGCCCGGCCGGTGATCCTGCGCCTTAGTGGCGCCACGGCCGAGCCGTTGGCCCCGCCGCGCCTCAAGGTGCGGGCGGCGTTCTCGTTTTCCAAAAAGCACAAGCGCCGCCAGTTCCTGCGCGCCGCCCTCCGGCCCGGTCCCGACGGCGTGCCCGAGGTGGTGGCGTGGCCGACCCAGGAGCCGAGCGTTTTGTCCTCGCTGGTCGGCACCGACGGCCTTGTCGACATGGCCGAGAACGCGACCTCCATCACGCCGGGCGATCTGGTGGATTTCCTCATGTATCAGCAGGTTCAGTCATGAGTTCCCAGGAAGACGCCCTTTCCCGGCGGTTCGGCATCATTGTCCATGATCGCGGCGACAATGCCGAAGACGTTCTGGCCGCTGTGGTCGAGGGTCTGCTGGCCGAAGGTGTGAAGGTTGGCGGCCTCTATCAGCACACCACGCGCTATCCCAGCGGTCGGGCGCGTATGGACGTGGTGGACATCGCCCGCCAGTACCGCCACGAGATTTCCCAGGACCTTGGCGCGGGGTCGTCGGCCTGCTGCCTCAACCCCGCCGCCTTGGTCGAGGCCAGCGCCGTGCTGCGCCGGGACATCGCCGCCGGGGTGGACCTGCTGGTGGTCAACAAATTCGCGGGCATGGAAGTGGACGGCGAGGGCATGGCTCCCGACGCGTTCGAGGCGTTGTCGGCGGGCATTCCGGTGCTGACCTGCCTGTCCCAACGCTACCGTGACAAGTTCGAGGCGGTGTCCGGCGGGCTGGGCACCTTCCTGCCGCCCGACGAAGCGGCCGTCCGCGCCTGGGCGCGCGGCGTGCTGGCATGAAGATCATCGGTCTGGCGGGGTGGAGCGGCAGCGGCAAGACCACCCTGATGGTGCAGCTTCTGGAGGAGATTTCGGCGCGTGGCGTCAGGGTTTCGACCATGAAGCACGCCCATCACGCGGTGGACATCGACCAACCCGGCAAGGATTCCTGGCGGCACCGTCAAGCCGGGGCGTCCGAGGTCATGCTGGTGACGGGCAACCGCTGGTTCCTGATGCACGAAAAGCGCGACGACCCGGAGCCGCCGATTGAAAGCCTGATCGCCCGCATGGAGCCGGTGGACTTGCTGATCGTCGAGGGGTTCAAGCGCCACCCCATCGACAAGGTGGAGGTGTTCCGCCCCAGCGTCGGAAAGCCGCCCATCTGGCCGGGGGATGATCGCATTGTCGCCGTGGCCTCGGACGCGGCGGAATTGCCGGGGCTCGACCGCCCGTTGCTCGATCTGAACAGCCCTTCGGCCATCGTGGATTTCATCCTGACCCATACGGGACTGCGCCCATGAGCACCGCGTCTTGCACCCCCGCCGCCGATGCCTTTGCACCCGGCAAGGACATGCTGCGCACTGCCGAGGCCCTGGAGCGGCTGACGGCGGCGGTGTCCCCCGTGACGGGGACCGAGGATGTGGCGCTGATGGCCGCGCTCGGCCGGGTGCTGGCGGTGGACGTGACCGCGGCCCGCGCCGTGCCGCCGCACGATAACACCGCCGTTGATGGCTATGCCGTGTTCCACGCCGACCTGCTGGCCGATGGTGATGTGACCCTGCCGGTGACGGGGCGGATTGCGGCCGGGCATGTGCTGGACCGCCCGGCGCGGCGGGGGGAGGCCCTGCGCATCTTCACCGGCGCGCCCATGCCGCCCGGCCCGGACACCATCCTGCCGCAAGAGGTCTGCACGGCGCACGACGACGGAACGGTGACTCTGCCGCCGGTCAAGCAGGGCGCCAACCTGCGCCGGATGGGCGAGGACATTCAGCCCGGCGACGTCATCCTGCCCGCCGGGCGGCGTCTGCGGCCGCAGGACATCGGCCTTGCCGCCTCCATCGGGGTGGGCGGGCTGACGGTGCGCCGGGCGGTGCGGGCGGCGGTGTTCTCGACCGGCGACGAGGTGCGCGATCCGGTGGCCGGGCAGGACGCCGGGCCGGGCGCGATCTATGACAGCAACCGCTTTGTGCTGATGGGCCTGCTGCGCGGGCTGGGGGCCGAGGTGGTGGATCTGGGCATCGTGCCCGACGAGCCGGACGCCGTGCGCGCCGTCCTGACCCGCGCCCAGGCCGAGGCCGACGTGGTCATCACCTCGGGCGGGGTGTCCACCGGCGACACCGACCACGTCAAGGGCGCGGTGGAGGCCCTGGGGGCGCTCAACTTCTGGCGCATCGCCATCCGGCCGGGCCGCCCGCTGGCCTTCGGGCATGTCGGCGGGGTGCCGTTCATCGGCCTGCCCGGCAATCCGGTGGCCTCCATGGTGACGTTCCTGGTCTTTGCCCGCCCGTTATTGCTGCGCCTGATGGGGGCCGAGGACAAGGCTCCCCTGGCCGTTCCAGTGATGGCCGATTTTGCGTTCAAGAAACGCGTCGGGCGGCGGGAGTGGGTGCGCGGCAGCCTCCGCCGGGGGGAGGATGGCCGCTTGGTTCTAAGCCGGTTCCCCAGGGAAGGCTCGGGCATCCTGACCTCCATGGTGGCGTCGGACGGCATAGCCGTGCTGCCCGAGGACCTGCCCGCCGTGGAGCCGGGAACCATCCTCGACTTCCTGCCGTTTTCGGAGGTGCTGGGTTAATCATTTCGGAGTGTGCCATGCGCCGTGTCGCCGCCTTTGCCCTCGGAGTGTTGATCGCTTCCCCGGCAACCGCCGACATGGCCGGGCACGGCGGCATGGTGCGGGGCCTGTGCGTGACGCCCGATGGCGCGATGGTGGCCTCGGCCGGGTTCGACTACACCCTGCGCACCTGGAGCCTGCCCGATCAGCAGCCGCGCGCCGTGTTCAACGGCCATGACGGGCCGCTCGCCGCCGTGGCCTGCGCGGC
>Ga0172382_10002757_pt1 | contig 28740 bp, 29 predicted proteins | sample Leawel138RmetaG_FD_122245 | JGI IMG/M metagenome (GOLD analysis project Ga0172382, IMG submission 122245) | Leachate microbial communities from a municipal landfill in Southern Ontario, Canada - Leachate well 138R metaG | ecosystem: Engineered > Solid waste > Landfill > Unclassified | place...
CTAGTGATCCGGCCCAACCGCCGGAATCGACTGTCAACGTAATTGTTGACTTACGACTCGCAAAAACATGTGTCAACTGCCTTATGTTTTACATATGTGTTGTTGGGCTGCTTGTGAAGCGCTGCGAACTGGCTGAGGGCACCCAGTCAAGCGCCTTTAGAACGCGATGAAACCTCGGTGTCGCATATGGGCCTCTGCTGCGTTAAAAGGCTAACCGAAGGCCTCGCGAAGCGATGTATCGGACATGTCGAGCAAGAATGTTTCCCAGCGCCGTCCGAGCAGACGGAACTCACCATCGGCCAAGAGCCAGATCAAGCTGATGCAGGCGGCTGAAGCGCTCGTGGGCCGTTATGGCCTTCGGGGGGTGTCGGCCCGAGCCGTTGCCGAGGCCGCCAAATTCAAGAACAACACGTCGGTGCAATATCATTTTGGATCGCTCGACAATCTGTTCGAGCATCTTCTTCGATACAGAATGGGAGAAATGGAGCCATATCGGCAAGCGATGCTGGATGATCTCGGGTATAGGCCCGGCGATCAGATCGAGCCTCGAATGGCGATCGAGGTTATCTGCATTCCCCATCTGAAATTGCGCAACAGAAAAGGCGAATTTCCTTACGCGACTTTTCTCTGCCAATATCTGCCCGAGAGATTTCCGGGAGGATTCGATTGGGTGATGCAACCTTCATCCGGCAGCCCCAGTGTGATTTCATCCCTGATTTCCGAGTTCAGGAGGTCGTTGTCCGAAATGCCGGAAACTCTTTTCAATCGGCGACTGGCTAGTGCAACACTGCTTTTTCTGAACAATCTCCGTGGCATTGGCAAGATGCCTGGAATCACAGATGATCTAAGCGAAGAATTTCTTATTCAGGACTCACTCCGTCAGGCGGAAGCGGCAATGACCGCGCCGGTTCTGGGGCCTTGAACGATGCATCGCGCCTCATGCATGAGACTCATGCCATGACGATCCGCTAGCGCGATTTCAATCAGGCGCTGACCATAGCAATCTTGCTTTAGCCGCTATCGACCCATCCTTCATTCCTGTCTCTCGATATAGTCTGCCAGCACGCGCGCATGATTATGCAACTCGTCCCGCGCGGCATACAGGAGCGTGACCTTCCCTTTCCGGATCAAACCGCGCAACTCCGCGACGGCTTCGTCCTTTTCTTCCAGTTCCTTCAGATAGCGATCCCGGAAAGCCTTGAAGCGGGCGGGATCATGGCCGAACCATTTGCGCAGTTCCGGCGATGGCGCGATGTCCTTCAGCCACAGGTCCAGTGCCGCCGCATCGCGACCAACACCGCGTGGCCAGAGCCGGTCGACCAGGACCCGGCAGCCGTCATCCCTGGAAGGTGGCTCGTAGATCCGCTTGATCGCTACCCTTCCCTTCATCGGTCACTCCGCGGTTTGTGCCCGATCCAGGCAGGAGGATCGCTCGCCGGGAAGGATTCGATCGAAGCCTCGTCAACCTCATCGAACAATCGGCCGTCGTCGAGCAAGGCCCTCACCTGCCTGGAAATCTCCTCGATCAAGCCGTCGAGGACTTGGGTATCATCCGGGCGCTCGGGAGCGGCGACGCAGGAGCAGAACCGTTGAACGACAATTTCCCTGACAAGACCATCGAGATTGCGGTCCTCCGCGCGATGACGCTCGGCGATGAAGCGCGCTGTCTCAGCAATCTGCTCTGGCCGGATCGGATCGTCATATTCATGAGTCATCGGGATGCTCCTGTTCCGCCAGCAGAAAGGCGATGTCCGCGCCGACCCGCATGTCATCCTTCACTCCGAGACTCTGCTTGCGCAAACGGCCCCAACGATCGATCAGGATCAAGGTCGGCGTTCCCTGCATCGCATAGGATGCCATGGTTTGCGGGATTGGGCCGGCGACGGCCGGAGCATCAATGCCTATCGGGAAGGCCAGCCGATATTCATGGATAAAGGCGGCGAGCGCTTCGGGTGTCATTGCCGCGTGATGCTCGAAGACCGTATGCAGGCCGATCACGGCCACCCGGGATGCGTCGAACAGGCGAGCGATCCGCTGGGCTTGCGGAAGGCCATGCTGGACGCAACCGGGGCAGAGCATCTGGAAGGCATGAAGCGCGATCACGCGCCCTGCAAAGTCGGCCAATTCCAGAGGCCGATCGGTGTTGAACCATTGGTTGACCTGCCATCCTGGTGCAACTTTGGGTCTGGATCGGTCCATCTCTGCCTCCGCCGCGACCGCGCGGCTATGCCGTGTGGAACAGGGTCATCATGCCGCCAAGCGCAATCCCGAAGACCATGATCATGATCCCCGCGATGCGCAGTATATAGGTCGAAGGATCTTCATCGCCATTGCCCTGGCTCAATTGCGACGGCGACCGTCGCGAGCGGCCAAGGAGGCGCCGGACGAAAGCCTGCCGGAACGCCATGGTGAATCCGATCACCGCCAGAACAGCTCCGAACAAGACGACGATCAGCACATGCGCGGACATCGCACCTGCCTTTCATCGGTTCTCCGCCGGCATGGCGATCACTCGCTTCCACATGCCGCCAATCCTTCTTCCAGGCCCGCGATCAAGTCCTGCACGGCCTCGAGGCCCACGGACAATCTCAGCAAGCTGTCGCTGATCCCCGCCGCAGCCCGGGCCTCCTCGCCCATGTCGGCATGAGTCATCGTAGCGGGATGGGCGACGAGACTCTCCACCCCGCCGAGCGATTCCGCGAGGGTGAAGTATTTCACAGCCTCGATGAACTGGCGAACCGCCGCGACGCCGCCCGCAAGCTCGAAACTGAGCATTGCGCCGAAGCCGCGCTGCTGGCGCAAGGCAATGGCATGACCGGGATGAGCAGCAAGCCCGGGGTAATGGACCTTGCTGACGGCTGCATGGCGTTCGAGATACCGCGCGACCGCCATGGCATTGGCCTGCTGATGTTCCATGCGCACGAACAGGGTGCGCAGGCCCCGCAGCGTAAGCCATGAATCAATCGGCGCGCCCGTGCTGCCCACGACGTTCCCCCAATCGCGCAATTCCTCGGCTTGGGCAGGATCGGCCGCCACCACGGCGCCGCCGATGACATCCGAATGGCCGTTGAGATATTTGGTCGTGGAGTGAACGACATAATCGGCGCCGAGCCGAAGCGGCTGCTGGATGGCGGGCGAGAGGAAAGTATTATCGACCGCGACGAGGGCGCCCACCTCCCACGCCCTTGCGCACAGGGCGGCAATATCCACCACGCGCATCAGGGGATTGCTGGGCGTTTCGATCAAGACCAGCGCGGGCACTTCTTCCAGCGCGGCGGCAAAGGCCGCTTCGTCGGATTGATCCACGAAGCGCACCGAAACATGGCCGCGCGCGGCACGCGTCTTGAGCAGCCGCATCGTGCCGCCATAGCAATCATGCGGCGCAAGCACGAGATCGTCGGGCCGCAGTCTGCCGATGAGAAGGTCGAGCGCCGACATCCCGCTCGATGTGATGACAGCGCCCGCGCCCCCTTCCAGCTTCGCCAATGCCACCGCCAGGAGATCGCGGGTCGGATTGCCGGCGCGGCCATAGTCATAGGTGCGCGGCTGATCGTAACCCGCGAACTCATAGGTGCTGGACATATAGAGCGGCGGCGCAACGGCGCCGAAAGCGGGGTCGGTCGCCACACCGTGCGCGGCTGCGATCGTCTGGGGGCGCGGATGGGGGCCATCCCGATCAGTCATTGAAGAAGCGCCCTTCCGTCACCTCGCGGACGATGCCGGCCCGAATGGTGAAATCCCCGAAACGCTCGCCCGGCTCGCGCTCGCGGGCATAGCGGCCGATCGCATCGGCCAGCACCTCCAGAATTACCGGCTCGCCGACGTTTTCACGGATCATGCGGTTGAGCCGTTCCCCATGAAAACCGCCGCCGAGATAGAGGTTATACTTGCCCGGCGCACGCCCGGTAAGTCCGATCTCAGCGATATAGGGACGCGAGCAGCCATTGGGGCAGCCGCTCATACGCACCGTGATCGGTTCCTCCGACAGGCCATGCTCGGCCAGCATGGCCTCGATCCTGGCCATCAGGTCGGGCATGTAGCGCTCACTCTCCGCCATGGCCAGGCCGCAGGTCGGCAAGGCCACGCAGGCGATGGCGTTGCGGCGCAAGGTGGATGCGCTTTTGCTCTCCAGCCCGTGCTCGGCCAGCACCGCGTCGATGGCGGCGCGATCGCCGGATTCGACGCCCGCGATGATGAGGTTCTGGTTAGGCGTGAGGCGGAACATGCCGCGATGGATACGCGCCACGTCGCGCAGCGCATCGAGCAGATTCAGGTCCAGCCGGCCGCTCTGGATGAACAGAGTGCGATGGTGGCGGCCGTCTGGCGTCGTGTTCCAGCCATAGCTGTCGCCATTGGAGGTGAAGGCAAAGGGACGCGCGTCCTCGAAGGGCGCGTCCATGTAGCGCTCGATCTCCGCCTTGATCCAGTCGAGACCCTTGTCGTCGATGGTGTATTTGAAGCGGGCGCGCTGACGATCCTTGCGGTCGCCGTAATCGCGCTGAACCGCCATCACGGCATCGGCACAGGCAATCATCTGATCCGCGGGCACGAAACCGATGAGGCTGGCGAGGCGCGGATAGGTTTCCGGCGCCTGGTCGGTGCGGCCCATGCCGCCGCCGATGGCGACATTGAACCCTTCCAGCCCGCCCGGCCCGCCAATGGCGATGAAGCCCAGATCCTGCGCATAGACGTCGATGTCGTTCGAGGGCGGCAGGGCGAAGCCGATCTTGAACTTCCGGGGCATGTAGGTGCGGCCGTAGAACGGCTCCTCCGGCCCGGACGAAGCCACTCGCTCGTCGCCATACCATATCTCATGATAGGCGCGGGTCCTGGGGATCACATGATCGCTGACCCGCTTCGCCATCGCCGCGACCTCCGCATGGAAGCGCGAGCTTTGCGGATCGACCGTGCACATCACGCCGCGGCTGTCGTCACCGCAGGCGGCAATGGTGTCCAGCAGCGTTTCGTGCAGGCCCTGGATGATCGGGCGCAGGCTGTCCTTCAGGACCCAATGGAACTGGAACGTTTGCCGGGTGGTGATCCGCAGGGTTTCGCCGCCGTGGGCGCGGGCCAGCTCATCGAGCTTGAGCCACTGCGCCGGGGTGCACACCCCGCCCGGCAGGCGCACGCGGATCATGAACTGATAGGCCGGCTCCAGCTTCTGGCGGCGGCGCTCGTCGCGCAGATCACGGTCGTCCTGCTGATAGATGCCGTGAAACTTCATCAGCTTCACGTCATCGGCCGAAGGGACTGCGCCGGTAATCCGGTCGAGCAGCCCCTCGGCGATGGTCCCGCGCAGGTAGTCGCTGGCGTCCTTCATGCGCTCATCGGCGCTCAACCGGTCGAGCGGCTGGGAAAGGTCATGGCTGCGGTCGATGGTGGTGGTCATGATCGTGTCTCAGTAAACGTCGCGCTGGTAGCGGTGATCCGCCTGAAGCGAGCGGACATAGTCCTCGGCCGCCTCACGCCCGGTACGCGCCTCGCTTGCGACGATGTCGATCAGGGCTTGATGGACATCGGGTGCGAGATTGGCGGCATCGCCGCAAACATAGACATGGGCGCCGTCCTCCAGCCAGGCGAAGATGTCGCGCGCGCGCTCCTTCATGCGATGCTGGACATAGGTCTTTTCCGCCCGGTCGCGCGAGAAGGCAACATCCATCCGGCCGAGCGTGCCGTCCTTGAGCCAGCCCTGCCATTCGGTCTGATACAGGAAATCCGTGCGGAAATTGCGTTCGCCGAAGAACAGCCAGCTCTTACCCTGCGCGCTGGCCGCCTCGCGCTGCTGCAGGAAGGCCCGATAGGGGGCGACCCCGGTTCCGGCGCCGATCATGATGATCGGCGCGTCCTTGCCGGGCAGACGGAAATGCGGATTGCTCTGGATATAGACGGGCAGCACCGTATCCGGCTCGGCACGGTCGGCCAGCAGGCCGGATGCAACCCCGCTACGCGGCTCGTCATGCAACGTATAACGCACGGGAGCGACTGTCAGGTGTGCTTCCTCCGGCGCGGCTTCCAGGCTCGACGCCAGCGAATAAAGGCGCGGCTGCAACGGGCGCAGGGCCGATACGAAGCCCTGCGGCATCACCTCGCTTACCGGGAAACGGCGAACGATATCAATGACGTGGTGCGTGCGCAGAAAGACGGAGCGCTCCCCGGAACGGTCATCCTGCTGCAATTGCCGGAGCGCCGACGCCTCGGACAGCATGGCCCAATAATCGAGGAAGCGCGGCGTGGCGGCGGTGATCTCATAGCGATGCGTGAGCGCCTCCCCGAGCGTGAGCGCCTGCCCCTTGAGTTCGACTTCCGCCTCTGCCGGATGCCCCAGCGCATCGAGCAGTGCGCCAACCACAGCAGGATCGTTCGAGGCAGCGATGCCCAGGGCGTCGCCCGGCTCGTATGACAGCCCTGACCCGGCAAGCGAGAACTCGATATGGCGCGTTTCCTTGCTCGACCCCCTGCCGACAATCGCGATATTCTCGATCACCGGCGCGGGAAAAGGATTGCGCTTGTCATGGACCGAGGGCGCGTCCGGACTGGCGAAAACCTGGGCAGCCACGGCGGCAGGGGCGGGCGCAGCTTCCGCTTCGGCCGACAACTGCCCCACGACAGCCTCTATCCAGGCGGCGGCCGCGTCCTCGTAATCGACGTCGCAATCGACCCTTTCGGCAAGCCGCGCGGCGCCAAGCTCCTCCAACCGCCGGTCGAGCCGCTTGCCCGCCTGGCAATAATATTCGTAGGTGGAATCGCCCAGCGCCAGTACGGCGAAGCGCACCCCATCGAGCCTGGGCGCCCTGCGGGCTTCCACGAATTCGAAAAAGCTCGTCGCGGGTTGCGGCGGATCGCCTTCGCCGTAAGTGCTCACAACGACCAGCACATCCTGTTCCTGGCCCAACTGGCGGACCTTGTAATCCGCCATGTCGACCATGGTGCAGGCAAGCCCCTTCCCTGTCGCGGCCGCTTCAAGAGCGCGCGCCAGTTCGGCGGAATTGCCGGTTTCCGTTCCATAAAGAATGGTAAGGCCGCGCGCGGCCGCCACCCCGGAGGACACCGGCTGCGGCAGGGGTAACCGCAGGCCGGCATCCAGCCCGGCGAAATAGCCGCTGAGCCATCGCACCTGCATCGGAGCCAGCGACCGGGTCAATTCCTCCACCAGTCGCCATTGTTCCAGGGACAGGGGATTCCCCGACGGTTCCGGTGCAGTCATCCGCGGCAGTCCTTGGCGTTGGCTCCCTTTCCCGTGCTCCGGCCTGATCGGTCAGGCTCCTCTCCGGGCACTGTTGTCATGAAGCATCTTTCACTCAGGTTCCGATCCTGCGCAATCGATTGCCATAAGACAAACGACTATTATTGCTGTTTTATAGAAAATATATTTCTGTGAATCCCACGCTGGGATTCGCTTCTTAAAGGGGCGCCCATGCTCGGAGGATGCCTTCGAGCCGCCTTGCCCATCACTTCAAAACGCCGGCCCGCAGCGCCTGAAAGGTGAATGAAGAGGATCGGCGTTCATGGAAAGAGACAAAGCCCGCGCGGTTTGTTAAGCGCACCCGGTGACTTCAATCCTTACCTCTCGGCGACCAGAAATCGCGATCGATTTCGGCACCGCCAACGTACGTGTTATTCGGCGTGACGACGGCATCGTGTTCGACGAGCCATCGCTGTGCTGTTTCTCTCGCCAGCAGGGAACGAGCGGCCTGGTCGCGGCCGGGGCGGAGGCGCACGCCATGGTCGATCGCACCCCGACCCACCTCCAGATGAAACATCCGCTTTGCCGGGGCGTGTTGCAGGATATCGACGCGGCCAAGGAATTGCTGCGCTATGCGATGTCGCGCGCGGGGGGCCGCAAGCGGCTGCGCGCGCCCAGAGCGATTTTCGGCGTGCCGGCAGACGCCACCCAGGCCGAGCGCAACGCCATGCTGACCGCGGCCGATGATGCCGGGTTCGGGGCCACGACACTGGTGGCGGAGCCGCTTGCCGCGGCCATAGGTGCGCAGCTTCCGGTCCAGGAGCCGGCTGGCTCCATGATTATCGAATGCGGAGCCGGCACTACGGAGGTCGCGGTTTTTTCGCTCGGTGGCCTGTGCGAAACGGGATCGGTCCGCATCGGCGGAGCCACGCTCAATCGGGCCATCGCCGATCAACTGCATTTGCGCCACAAGTTCCTGATCGGCGACCTGACCGCCGAACAGCTCAAGCTCGATTATGTCGGCAGGCGGCGGGCGCCATATGGCAGCGAAGCGGACGCCATATCGGTCAGGGGGCGCTGCCTGCGGGCTGGATTGCCGATGTCGATCGAGGTCGAATTGTCCGAGCTGGACATGGTCGTGAAGAAACATATCCAGCAGGTCGTCAGTGTCGTGCGGGACGTGCTCGGACGCACAGCGCCGGAGATCAGCCAGGACATCCATGACCGGGGCGTTGTTCTGACCGGCGGCGGAGCCTTGATGCCGCTGATGAGCGAAATGATCGCCGCGGCCACGGGCTTGCGGGTCGAAATCGCGGAGCAGCCGACCCAATGCGTGGCTTACGGGCTGCATCGAATGCTGGCGGGATAAGCCGCTACCCCCTCACCGGATCGCAATCCTGGCCACGCCATTCGTGGCACAGGGAATGGCAGTGCCGTCGGCCGGCAAGCCCACCTTAACGGATGCGAAGCAAAGCCAAATCTCGATACCCGATAGCTTGGCGCCGCATCATCTTTCCCAATCCACGATTCTCGAAAAAACTGGCCGCCACATGGCCTGAAAATAAAGCCTTTTCAATCTCTTGATGGGATACGAACGGGTTTGCCGGAATAGAGGTATTAAAAATACATTTTTGATGATAAGGCGATGGGATCGAACCGGCGAGGGAGTTCGGAACGTGATTTCAGGCCTCACTGTCAGCGAGCGCCAATTGGGCTTGGCGATACTCGTCGCCCTTGCCTTCATCGGGTTGGCCATGGCTGCGGCAGGCGCTGCGCGCGCCGATCCGATGCAGGCGCATGGGTTCATCGTGCTGCTGTTCAGCCTCGGCACTCTGTGCGTGTTGCTCAAGGGATATTCCGCGCCGGAGCCGTCCGAAACCCGGTTCGAGAGTTATTATGACGATCCAAGCAAGGTCGGCATCGTCATCGCCATGCTCTGGGCGGTGTTCGGCATGTTCATCGGCGATTGGGTGGCATGGCTGCTCGCCTTTCCCGATCTGACTTTCGATGCCGCCTGGTCCAGCTTCGGGCGATTGCGTCCCGCTCATACCACCGGCGTGATTTTCGGCTTTGGCGGCAATGCGCTGATCGCCACCTCGTTCCACGTGATGCAGCGCACCTCGCGCGCGCGCCTGGCTGACCAGTTCAGCCCCTGGTTCGTGCTGATCGGCTACAATCTGTTCTGCATCCTCGCCGTCAGCGGCTATTTCATGGGGATCACCCAGTCGAAGGAATATGCCGAGCCGGAATGGTATGCCGATATCTGGCTGGTGATCGTGTGGGTGACCTATCTGCTGCTCTATCTGCGCACGCTCGCGCGGCGCAAGGAACCGCACATCTACGTTGCCAACTGGTATTATCTGGCGTTCATCCTGGTCGTCGCGATCCTGCACATCGTCAACAACCTCGCGGTTCCGGCCTCCTTCGCAGGCGCCAAGAGCTATTCGCTGTTTTCCGGCGTGCAGGATGCGATGACGCAATGGTGGTATGGCCATAACGCCGTCGCCTTCTTCCTGACCGCCGGCTTCCTCGGCATGCTCTACTACTATCTGCCCAAGCGGGCGGAACGGCCGATCTATTCCTATCGCATGTCGATCATCGGCTTCTGGGGGATCACCTTCTTCTATATGTGGGCCGGCTCGCATCACCTGCATTACACGGCGCTGCCGCAATGGGTGCAGACGCTGGGCATGACCTTCTCCGTCATGCTGCTCGTGCCGTCCTGGATCGCGGCGGCCAATGCGCTGCTGACGCTCAACGGGGCGTGGCACAAGGTGCGCGACGACGCCACACTGCGCTTCATGATGATGGCTGCGGTGTTCTATGGCCTCTCGACTTTCGAGGGGTCTTTCATGGCGATCCGCTCGGTGAATTCGCTGTCCCATTACACCGACTGGACGATCGGTCATGTCAATGCGGGCGCGATGGGCTGGGTCGCCCTCATCACCTTCGGCTCCATCTATGCCGTGGTGCCATGGCTGTGGAAGCGCGAGCGCATCCATTCGCCGGCGCTGGTCGAGGTCCACTTCTGGCTCGCGCTCGCGGGAACGCTGATCTACGTCTTCGCGATGTGGAACTCAGGCATCATCCAGGGCCTGATGTGGCGCACCTACAACGACAGCGGAACGCTTGCCTATTCCTTCCTGGATTCCATGATCGCGATGCATCCCTATTACGTGGCTCGCGCGATCGGGGGGCTGCTGTTCCTGATCGGGGCCATCGTGGGCTGCTACAATATCTGGATGACGATCCGCCGGCCATCGGCCGCCCCGGCGCCGTCGAGCGACACCCCCCTTCCCGCCAACCTCCAGCCTGCGGAATAAGCGCCGATGTTCGGAACCCATTACCGGATCGAACGCAAGTCGGTCGTCCTGGCCGTCGCGATCATGGTCGTGGCCAGCATCGGCGGGCTGATCGAGATCGCGCCCCTGTTCACGATCGACGAGACCGTCGAAACCGATCCCGACATGCGGGTCTATACCCCGCTCGAACTGGCCGGCCGCAACATCTACATCCGCGAGGGCTGCTATGCCTGCCATTCGCAGATGATCCGCACATTGCAGGACGAGGTGGAGCGCTACGGACATTACTCTCTCGCCGTCGAATCCAAATACGACCATCCGATGCTATGGGGCTCCAAGCGGACCGGCCCCGACCTGGCCCGCATCGGCGGAAAATATTCCGATCAATGGCATACGGCGCATCTCAACAATCCGCGGGATGTCGTGCCCCAGTCGATCATGCCCCGCTACCACTGGCTGAGCGAAACCGAGCTGCAGGCGGCCCATCTGGGCGACGATCTGCGGGCATTGCGCAAGGTCGGCGTTCCCTACACCGACGAGATGATCGCCAATGCACCGGCCGACGCGATGGCGCAGGCTTCGCCAGACGACGATACGGCGGGCCTGGCCAAGCGCTATGGCGGAGCAACGCAAATCCGATATTTCGACGGCGACAGGCGGACCGTCTCGGAAATGGATGCGCTGGTGGCCTATCTCCAGGTGCTGGGCAAGCTCAGCGATGCGGCGCAAGTTCCGCCGGGCGGGAAGCAGGCGCCATGAACCTCGATCACCATATGCTGGTCGGTTTCGCCAAGTCGTTCGGGCTTTTCTACCTGCTCGCGATGGCGGCGATCGCCCTCATCTACGCCTGCTGGCCCGCGAACAAGGGCCGGTTCGACAAGGCGGCGCGTGACATCATCGATGACGAGGACAAGCCGTGGCGGTAGGCGAACGCGATCCCCATAGCGGGCACATGACGACCGGCCATGAATGGAACGGGATCAAGGAGTTGAACACTCCGGTCCCGCACGCCGTGTGGTTCTTTCTGATCATGACTGCGCTGTTCTCGCTCGGTTACTGGGTCCTCATGCCGGCCTGGCCGGTGGGAAAAACCTATACGCGCGGCCTTCTCGGCCATGATGACAAGGAGATAGTCAATGGAAAGGTCGAGGGGGCGGAACTTGCCCGTTCTGCCTGGGGGCAGCGCATAGCAGCCATGGATTACGGCCAAATTCGCGCCGATGACCAGTTGATGATGATCGTGCGCGAACATGGCCAGCGCCTGTTCGGCGACAATTGCGCGGCCTGCCATGGCATGGATGCGAAGGGCGTCAAAAGCTTTCCCGACCTGACCGATAAGGACTGGCTATGGGGCGGCGCCCCGGACACCATCGCGCAGACCATTCGCGTGGGGGTGAACAGCGCCCAGCATCCGGAAACCCGCGTCAGCCAGATGATGGCCTTCGGCCGGGACGGCATTCTGGACGATGATTCCGTGCTTGCCGTCGCCGACTATGTGAAGTCGCTCTCGGATCCCGCATGGGCCAAGGGCCGGACCAAGATGGTCGCGAAAGGACACACGGTGTTCGCCGAGAATTGCGTTGTCTGCCATGGGCCGGAAGGCCACGGCAATCAGGCGCTGGGGGTCCCCAATCTGACGGACGCGGCCTGGCTCTATGGGGCCGATATCGGAACGATCCAGGATGTCATCCATGAAGGCCGGCAAGGCGAGATGCCCGCCTGGGAGCATCGCCTGAGCCCGGTTGAAGTGAAGCTGCTCACGGTCTATCTCCTCGACAAGGGAGAGCGGCGATGATGCTTCCACGCTCGCGAATGTTCTTCATCTGCATCGCAATCGGGGCGCTGGTCGTCGTATTGCTCGCAAACGCGCATCTTGTCCTCGTCGCCACGAATTCGCAGCCTCGGTGCGTGGCGCATGTCAAGGCGGGAAGCGAGGCATCGCCTCCCGGCACTTTCCGCGCAGCCCGTTCGTCATGCTGACCAGGAGAGCATAATGGCGACAATCCCGCCCGTGGTGCCACCGCTCCCATCGGAAAGGCGCTATGCCCGCGACCTGCCGCCGGGAAGCGCTTTCACCTGGCTGCGGGCGGGCTGGCAGGATCTGACGACCGATCCCCTGCCCAGCCTTGCCTATGGCGTCCTCGTGTTCCTGCTGTCATTGGCGATGGTCCTGGGGCTGGCCTTGCTGGAATGGGATTATGTCCTGTTTCCGGCGCTCGCCGGCTTCCTCGTCTTTGCCCCCACCCTCGCCATCGGCCTTTACGTGAAGAGCCGCGGGATCGAGCGCAACGAGCCGGTGACGCTTGGCCAGATGATCGTACCACGCGCGCAATCGGGCGCGCAGATATTCTTTATCGGGGCCATGCTGTGCGGATTGATGCTGCTGTGGATGCGGGCGGCAGTCATCATCTATGCGCTGTTTTTCGGTGTGCGGGCCTTTCCCGGCATAGATCATATCGCGCCGATGCTGTTCACGACGCCGACCGGCCTTGTCATGCTGGCCATCGGCACGCTGGTCGGTGGATTGTTCGCGGCCTTCTCCTTCGCCATCTCCGCCTTCTCCATCCCGCTCCTGCTCGACAAGCGCCTCGACGCACTGACCGCCATGGGCACGAGCTGGGCGCTGGTATGGAACAACCTGCCCGCCATGCTGGTATGGGGCGCGATCGTGCTGGCCCTGTTCCTGCTGTCGCTGGCCACCGGCCTGCTGGGCCTGATCGTGGTGTTTCCCCTGCTGGGCCATGCGACATGGCATGCCTACCGCGCCGTGCGATAGACCATGGCAAGCGCCGCGGGATACAGGCTTTCGGCGGATGAAATAAGGCTTGCGAGCCGCGCTATCGGCACGGGATCGAGGCAGACCGATCTGTCGGTTCCCGGCATTCACTGCGGCAATTGCATCCGCCGGATCGAGCAGGCCCTCGGCGCACTTCCCGGCGTGGAGCGGGCCCGTGTCAACCTCTCGACCAGACGCGTCGCCGTAGACTGGCGCGAAAGCGAGGAAGGTCCGCCGCCGCTGGGCGAAACTCTGTCCGAACTCGGCTTCGAGGCCTTTCTTCACGAGCCGCCGCAGGATGGGAAAGACCCGGAGCTTGCCCGGCTGATCCGCGCCCTGGCGGTTGCCGGCTTCGCCTCCATGAATGTCATGGGCCTGTCGGTATCGGTCTGGTCCGGCGCGACGGGCGATACGCGCGACCTGTTCCACTGGCTCTCGGCCGCCATCGCACTGCCCGCGCTGGCCTATTCGGGACGGGTATTCTTCCAGTCGGCCTCGCGGGCGCTGAGGCATGGCCGGACCAACATGGACGTGCCGATCTCCATCGGCGTGCTGCTGGCGTTCGGCATGAGCCTTTACGACACCATCCACAGCCAGCCCCATGCCTATTTCGACGCGGCGGTGTCCCTGCTCTTCTTCCTCCTCATCGGGCGGACGCTCGATCATTTGATGCGCGAGCGCGCCCGGACGGCGGTCAAGGGGCTGGAGCGCCTCGCGGCCTATGGGGCCACCGTGATCGCTCCGGATGGCACGCGAACCTATATGCCGACGGCCGAGATCGCCCCGGGCATGATGATCCTGGTGCCGGCCGGCGAGCGGGTTCCGGTCGATGCCGTCGTGCTGGACGGCCGCTCCGACATCGACGCCTCGCTGGCGACCGGCGAAAGCGCGCCCGAAGCCGTCGCGCCGGGCGGCCCGCTGCGCGCGGGAACGCTCAACCTCACCGGGCCGCTCAAGGTGAAGGCAATAGCAGCCGCCAAGGACAGCTTTCTTGCCGAAATGATCCGGCTGATGGAGGTGGCCGAAGGCGGACGCTCGCACTATCGCCGCCTGGCCGATCGTGCCGCCCAGCTCTACACCCCGGTGGTTCACAGCGCGGCATTCCTGGGTTTCCTGGGCTGGATGCTGGCGACTGGCGACCTCCACCGCGCGGTCACCATCGCCGTTGCCGTCCTCATCATCACCTGCCCCTGTGCCCTGGGCCTTGCCGTCCCGATGGTTCAAACCGTGGCGGCTCGACGCCTCTACGAGCATGGCATCATGGTGAAGGACGGTTCCGCGATGGAGCGCCTTGCGGAGATCGATACGATCATCTTCGACAAGACCGGAACATTGACCTCGGGACGGCCCGTGTTGCGGCGCGATGCGCCGATGGACAAGGCTCACCTCGCGATTGCCACGACCATTGCCGCCAATTCCATTCACCCCTACGCGCGGGCGCTGGCGCAGACCGGGCAGCGTGCCGATCTCGCCTTCGACAGCATCGTCGAACTGGCCGGGCAAGGATTGGAAGCCCGGGTCGGCCCGGACAGCTGGCGGCTCGGCCGCAGCGAATGGGCGCTCGAAGGAAAGAACGCATCACAGGCAAGCGGCACGGTGCTGGCACACAATGGACAGCTGATGCAGACCTTCGCCTTCGCGGACGAGTTGCGCGCGGGCGCCACAGGGGCGGTGGCCGATCTGCGCGCGGGCGGGTTTGCGCTTGAAATCCTATCCGGCGATACCTCCGGGATCGTAGCCAGCGTGGCCAGCGATCTCGGCATCGAACATGCCCGGGGCGGACTCCTGCCGGCGGAAAAGACCGCGCATGTGGCTGAACTCGGCAGAATGGGCCGGAAAGTGCTGATGGTGGGCGACGGCCTCAACGATGCGCCGGCGCTCACGGCCGCCCATGTTTCCATCGCGCCCGGAAGCGCGGCGGACGTCGGCCGACAGGCGGCCGACTTCGTGTTCCTGCGGCCGGACCTCGAAGCGGTCCCCTTCGCCATCCGCACCTCGCGGGCAGCCGGCAGGCTGATCCGGCAGAATTTCGCATTCGCCGCGCTCTATAATGCGGTCGCCCTTCCCCTCGCGATCGCTGGCTTCGTCACGCCGCTCATCGCGGCGCTGGCCATGTCGGGCTCGTCGATCCTCGTCATAGGCAACGCATTGCGGCTCCAGCCACGCCCCGTAGAAGGCCCCGGGCGCCAGCGAAGGATGCAGGGGCAGGCATTGCGGCCGCCAACGGAAAGCATCGCATGAATGTCCTCTGGTATCTGATCCCGATCTCGCTCGGGCTCGGCGCCCTTGGGCTGGCCCTGTTCTTCTGGGCGCTGCGGAGCGGCCAGTATGAGGATGTCGCAGGGGCGGCGGAGCGCATCCTGAGCGACGAGGATCGGCCGCTCTGACGGATCGCGCCGCCCGGCTGTGAAACGGGGAGCCGAAGGGAGAAGACCGGAACATGCCGTCATCGTTATCCGTCGCGAACCTTGGCAAGGCCCCTCACCGGCTGATGTTCTTCATTGGCGCCTTGAACCTGCTGCTGGCCATGGCCTGGTGGGCATTCTGGCTGGCCACCGCGAGATGGCCATTGCTGTCCATGCCGCAGCCGGAACTCTATGCGGGGCGGCTGCATGCCTTCCTGATGCAGTATCAGGTCCTGCCGAGCTTCTTCTTCGGCTTCCTGCTTACCGTTTTCCCGCGCTGGATGGGCGAGGCGGATCTCGACCGGCGGAAAGCCTGGCCCGTTGGAGCCGGTCTGCTGGCCGGGCAGCTCCTCACGCTGATCGGAGCGCTCGGATGGCATGAGGGTGTCGTTCTAGGCGCCATCGCAACGCTTGCGGGCTGGATCGCCAGCCTGCTTCCGCTTGGCCATCTGGCCTATCGCGACGCGGGCAGGACATGGCATCTTGCGGGCTGCTTCATCGCGCTTTGCCTCGGCGCGGCGGGCCTGGGGCTATGGCTGGCCTTTCTGCTCCTGGATGACCCTGCCCTGGGCGATGCCGCCATCAAGCTGGGAACATTCGGGCTGCTTCTGCCAGTCTATTTCACTGTCGCGCACCGGATGATCCCCTTCTTCGCGGCCAGCGCCTTGCCGGGCTACGAACCCTGGCGGCCACGCTGGATACTGGCCACCGGCTGGGCTCTCATGGCCCTGCACATCGCGCTGCCTCCAGCCTGGCGGTTGCTGTCGGACCTGCCGCTGTTCCTGCTGACCACGTTGATGCTGCTCCGCTGGTTTCCATATCGCGGAATGCCGCCCCTGCTGGCGGTGCTGTTCGTGGGGCTTGCCTGGCTGCCATTCGCCTTCGCGCTCTACACCGCGCAGGGCATCGCGCTCGCTCTCTGGGGACAGGTCATTCTCGGCAAGGCTCCAGCCCATGCGCTGTTCGTGGGCTTCTTCGGCAGTATCCTGGTGGCGATGGTCACGCGCGTCACCCAGGGCCATTCGGGCCGGCCGCTGATCCTGCCGCCTATCGCGATCTATACGTTTCTCGCCGTGCAAGCGGTCTGTATCGTTCGCATTACCGCCGAGCTGGCGGACGATTGGCTTGCCTGGCAAGCCTATGCGGCATTTGGCTGGCTGCTGGCCTTTCTGCCCTGGGTCGTCTGGGCGGCCCGTATCTATGTGCTGCCACGAGCGGACGGCAAACCGGGCTAGGCGCGCAGGAATATCCGGCGGCGAAACTCATCGTGAAACCCTTAACATGCAGCAACCATACAGGTATGAAGGCTTGAAGTATTCCTCAGGAGAAGTGTGTGCGGCTGACGCGATACACGGATTATTCGCTCCGGGTGTTGATCCATCTTGCCCTGCATGACGAACGGCTGTGCTCGATCGGTGAGATTTCGCGAACCTATGAAATCTCCCACAACCATTTGATGAAGGTCGTGAACGCGCTGGCGCGCGAAGGGTTTGTCGAGACGGTTCGAGGCCGCACTGGCGGGATGCGCCTGGCCCGTCCGGCCGGCAGGATTGGCGTCGGAGAGGTCGTCCGCCACACGGAGGAAGGCTTTCAACTTGCCGATTGCTCCGGCTGCGCATTGTCTCCAGCCTGCGGGCTGACCGGCGTCCTTGCCGAAGGTGTGCAGGCCATGCTGGCAGTGTTCGATTCCTACACGATCGCGGATCTGATAACCGACAGGGATACCATGCGCCGATTGATGAACCGCCAATCTCCCCTTGGCATCGGCATCCCGTAACGAACATCACAAGGGGCGAACATCCACAAGGGGCGCGGCATCGGGAGCCGCACCTGCCGGGACAGTCACGCCCCGCTTTCGGCTGACCGAAGCACCGCATCGGCACGGTCGATATTCTCGCGGTGGCTTTCCAGCATCAGCCGCAGATCCGCATGGAGATTCTCGTCCCGTACCCGTGGCGTGAGAGCTTCGAGCTTCCTCACCACCCATGATTGTCCGCGATTGAGGAAAGCCAGGCGCTCCATCGGGTCGGCGATGGCCATGGCCTTGCCTCGGAATGCTCCCGTCTTTCGCGACGGCGCGCCGCCCAGGCGCTTTATCTGGCGTGACAGCATCGCGCACCAGCGCGCTTCATCGGCCCGCACCGCCCGCATCAGATCGGCATAGGATGCACCGGGCGCCGCCTTGCCGCTGGCAAGCGCGACGCGGGCGCCTGCCCGTTCGGCCTCGAGCAGTTCATTGAGCAAGGCGATGATTTCATCGCGCCCGGCATACCCCATGTAGAGGTCGTCGGCGTCGGCTGCGTAGCAGACGGGCGAGGACGGCTCGCCGGTCATGCCGCAATCGCCGCCGAAGCCCGCAGGCCCGCGCGAATCCGGTCCATCACGCCCGGGTCGGCCTTGGTCGAATGAACGACATATGCGGAATAGGAGAACTCGGGGCTGTCAGGCACCAGCGTCAGCCGCCCCTCCTCAAGATAGGAGCGGATGAAACCCTTGCGGAAATAGCCGCTGCCGCCTGTCGCCAATATATATTCCAGCGCGAGCGGCCCATAGCTGATCGATACCACCGCGTTGGGCTGGTCCGGGAATGCCGCCTGATAGCTTGCCGCAAATTCCTCTCCCCAATCGATCCGCACATGATCCTCGGGCGCGAGCGGGGAACTGGCCGGCGTCGTTCTCACCAGCACCAGTTTCTCCTCGAAGAGGAGTTCGACTATCACGCCCGGACGGCTCGGCGCCGCGTAGAGCACGGCGACATCGAGGGACCCGTCCTGGACCTGCTCCATGAGGCGTTCCGAAGTATCGATCTGCGTGCTCACCGCAATTTCAGGGCATTCGCGCCGCATCCACAGCAGCCAATGCCGCAGCAGCGGGCTCCACAGGCTGAGTTCCACGCCGATCGTCACCACCGTTTCCCGGCCGGGCGGGAGAGCGACGGCACGCCTTGCCCGATCCCAGACCTGGACGAGCGTCGTCGCAAAGCGGAGAAATTGCTCGCCCGCCGGAGTCAGCTTTGCCCCGGCCTTGTTCCGGATGAACACGGGCCGGTCGAGCTGGTCCTCCAGCACCCGGATACGCGCGCTCACCGCCGTCTGGGTGAGATTGAGGTTGGCCGCCGCGCCGACGAAGCTACCGGTCTTCACCACTTCCAGGAATGTGCGGGCAACGCTGATATCCATTCCATAATTTCCTTGTTATCAAAACGAAATCATATTTATTTTCTTGGCGAATGATACCCAATTGTAGATACTCCTACAAGGCAACTGCTCGATACACATACCAACTTCCTTACGAAAAATTTTTGCATATAATTATGAATAACATTCATTTGTTTGCCGAACCTGGCTGCTCCACAATGCCGTCACATGCATGAGGAGCCTTCATGACTATCCAGCTTGGGCAAATCGCCCCCGACTTCGAACAGGACACCACGCACGGCCGGATTCGTTTTCACGACTGGCTCGGATCGAGCTGGGGCGTGCTATTCAGCCATCCCAAGAATTTCACACCCGTCTGCACCACCGAACTGGGCGAAGTGGCGAAGCTCCGCCCCGAATGGGACAAGCGGAACGTCAAGCCGATCGGCCTTTCGGTCGATCCGGTAGAAGCCCATTACAAATGGGAGGCCGACATCGAGGAAACGCAGGGCGCCAGGCTCGATTTTCCGATGATCGCGGACCCGGATGCGCGGGTTTCCTCGCTCTATGACATGATCCACCCGGAGAGCGATCCCACCGTTACCGTGCGCTCGGTGTTCGTGATCGATCCGGCCCGCAAGATCCGGCTGATCCTGACTTATCCGCCCTCCACGGGGCGCAATTTCTCCGAGATCCTGCGCGCGATCGACAGCCTGCAACTGACCGATGCGCGCAGCATCGCCACGCCGGTCAACTGGCAGCAGGGCGAGCCAGTGGTGATCTCCCCCAAGCTGTCGGATGAAGAGGCCTCTCGCCAGTTCCCGCAAGGATACAGGACGCTGAAACCCTATTTGCGGATCGTCGATCTGCAAACGACCGGAGAATAAGGCTGCAAGCGGAAAGTCGGTCACGGATTGAACCGCAGACCCCGGCCTGATCCGAAATCAGAGCAACCCGTGGCTTCCGCCCACGGCGCCGATCACGGTGACGACGGACACCACCAAAAGCACGCGATGCATGCGTTCCATCCGTGCGAAATCGCGCGCGGGATCGCTTGAGGACGCCATGCGGCGGTGGAGGAAAAGCGGCTCGATGACGAACAGCATCGCAGCGAAGACCAGCCAGAGCGCCACCATCGCATGCATCCACCAGAAATGGAGGTCGTAAAAGCGATCCCACATCTCGGCCCGCCAGGCCATCCAGAAGCCGCTCGCGCCCGCAAGCAGGACCCAGAGGCGCGCCTGCGGGGCGAAGCGGCCCTCCAGCCTGTGAAAGGCCTGAAGCCTCTCGCCCGGGGCATGCTGGCTCCGCACCGACGGCATCACCACCAGCGTCACGAACGCAACCCCGCCGATCCAGAACAGGATAGCGACGACATGCAGGACCCGGGCGATGACGAAATCCTCCATTACCCGCGCCTCGGCCCGGCAACGGCAGGCTGGAGCTTCTCCCCTCTCATTGCGAAGCGGTCATGCCGGTATCCGAGCCATGCCGTGCGCGCTCAGGCGTCCCCGGCCCATCCAGCCGGAAAAACATGGCAAGTTTCAGGCTCTCGGCGATGCGGCGCGCCTTGTTCTGCAGCGCATCGGCCGCTTCCGGCTCCATCAATTCATTGGTGGTCTGTTCCCATAACGCCAGCCAGCGGTCGAACAGAGCCGGCGTTATGCGGTCGCGATGCTTCACATGCGCCGGCACCGGCTGCCCCTTGTAGCGCCCGCTGGTCAGCATCACGGAAGACCAGAAAGCGGCCAGCTTCTCGAGATGTTCCGGCCAGTCGTCGATCGCATCGTTGAAAATCGGGCCGAGCGCCTCATCCGCGCGAACGCGCGCATAGAAGGCTTCAACGAGTTCCTTCAGTCCGCCTTCGTCGATCTGCAACCGCGCCATCGCCGCGACTCCAAATTATGCATTTCATATGCATTTATTCTCTCGGGCATGAAAATACAATGAGAGCGCCTAATCAGCCCCTTCGTCAGCGATGGCGATCCCGCCGCTTGTCCCGATGTTCCTTGAACGAATCCAGAATAGCGCGCATCCGCGTCAGGGCCTCGCGCCGCGCCGACGCGCTCTCGATCTCGGCAAGCTGCTGTTTCAGGCTGGTCGCGAAGCGGGCATAGTCATTCTGCCAATCCTGGCCCAGCGCGTCGCGCAGATCGACCCGGCCTGTTTCGATCCGTTTCGCCGGAGCGCCGGCAGTCAATGCATAGCGCTCGCCGATTTCGGGCGTGACGATCGCATTCGCCGCGCCCTGGGATTGAAGGTCGCGGCGCAGCGTCTCGATAGCTTCGGACTCGCCATGAGTGAGAAACAGGCTGCCCGCGATGGGCGCGCGCGCGGCGACCCAGGCATGGATGTCGTCGCGGTCGGCATGGGCAGAATAGCTGTCGATACGCCGGATCTGCGCCCGCACCGTCACGTCATGGCCGGAGATGCGCACACGGTGCGCGCCATCCATGATGGCCCGGCCCAGCGTTCCCGCCGCCTGAAAGCCGACGAACAGGACCGTCGATTCCCGGCGCGGCAGATTGTGGCGCAGATGGTGCCGGATGCGGCCCGCTTCGCACATGCCCGAAGCCGCCATGATGATCGTGCCCGACATGCTGTTGAGGCGCATCGACTGGCTGGCATTCTCGACGAAATGGAAGGCGGGGTGACGGAATATCTCGCCCGAGCCGAGGTCCTCCAACGCTTCCTTGTGCTTTGCAAAGACATCGGTCGCATGGCTGGCAAGCGGTGAATCGACGAACAAATGCACATGCGGAAGGTGACCGGCATTGATCAGGCTGGCCACGTCGAGCAGCAATTCCTGCGTGCGCTCCAGCGCGAAGACCGGAATGACGAGATTGCCGCCCCGGGTCAGCGCGCCCCTGATTTCCGCCTCCAGCAGCGTGCGCCGCTGCTCGATCGTCACTTCCTCGCGCACCCGGTCGCCATAGGTGCTCTCGCAAACGACATGGTCGAAGCCGGCCGGTGCTTCGGGATCGGGATGGAAGGCCTTGTGCTCCGGCCCGATGTCGCCGGAGAAGAGCAGGCGCGAACCGCCCGCCTCGACCTCGACCGAAGCCGAGCCGAGGATATGCCCCGCGTTCCAGAGCCGCGCGCGAATGCCCGGCGCAGGCTCGAACCATGTCTTCAGCGCCACTGGCCGGGCTTGCGCGACCGCAGCCTGCGCATCCGCCTCGGTATAGGCTGGAACGAAGGGCTCCTCGCCTGCCCGGTCCGCGCGGCGGTTGCGCCGTTCCGCCTCGTATTCCTGGATGCGCCCGGCATCCGGCAGCATATGGCGAAGCAGGTCGCGCGTCGGCTCGGTGCACCAGATCGGCCCCGCATAGCCATCCGCAACCAGCTTCGGCAGCAGCCCGCTGTGATCGATATGGGCGTGCGTGAGGATGACCGCGTCCAGACCCTTCGCATCGAAGGAGAACGGTTCGCGATTCAGCGCTTCCAGCGAGCGCGACCCCTGGAAAAGTCCGCAGTCGATCAGGATGCGCCGCTCACCGAGGCAAAGCTTCATGCAGGAGCCGGTGACAGTGCGGGCGGCGCCGTGGAAGGCGAGGGTCGGCGGGCTGGCCATGTGTCCGATCCGCTCAGGCCGCGACGACATGGGCATAAAGCCGCCGGATATCGTCAGGCTGGCAAAGATCGGTGCCCGCCGTCAAAACGGCCGCGGCGCCCGCGGCAATGCCGAAGCGGAAGGCCTCCACCTCATCCCGGCCGCTCGCCAGCGCGAAGACCATGGCGGACAGGAAGCTGTCCCCGGCCCCGACCGCGCTCTTCGCCTCGATGGCGAGGGCGGGAAGGAAAAGGGTGCCGGCCTTCCGGGCGAGGAGAGCGCCTTCATGGCCCAGCGTCACCGCGACCAGTTCCGCCTGCCCCTTGCCCACGATGTCCATGGCCGCCGCCGCCACAGCCTCGATCCCTTCCAGCTTCTCGCCGGTCAGTTGCCGCAGCTCGCCGATGCTCGGCTTGACCAGGAAGACATTGCCGCCGGCAAGCCCTTCACGCAGGCCGGTGCCCGAACTGTCGAGCACCACCCTGATGCCGCGCGGGGCGGCAATCGCCGCGACGCGGGCATAGAAATCGTCGGGCACGCCCGGAGGAAGCGAACCGCTGACGACAAGGTAATCGCAATTGGCGGCAGCGAGCCGGTCAAGGCACTCCTGCCATTCTTCCGGGGCAACCGCCGGGCCGGGCGGCACGAAGCGGTATTCCTTCCCGCTCTCCAGCTCGAGAACGGCAGTGCTGACGCGCGTGTGCCCCTTGATCGCGATCCGTTCGCGGACGAGCTGGTGGAGATCGAGCAGGCCGTCGAGCGCAGGCCCCGTCGCGCCGCCCGAAAGGTAATAGCAGCGCGCATTGCCGCCCAGCCGCACGAAGACCCGGGCCACGTTGATGCCGCCCCCACCCGGGTCGTAATGCTCCTTGCGCGTCCGCATCTTGTGGGTGTGGAACATCCTGTCCACTTCATAGGCAACGTCGATGGTCGGGTTGAGCGTAAGCGTGGCGATGTTCATCATGATGCCGGATCGTCTCAGATTGGCAGGCCGCGTCAAGGCGCGGCTGCGGTTTTTTCGGCCCCCATGCCGCCTTGGCTCCGGCTCGCGGTTCCGCGGCATTCATGTCCGGGCAGCGATCAGATAGGCCAGATAAACGGCATAGGCGATGACGAACAACCCGCCCTCGAAGCGGGTAACGCTGCGGCCGCTGACGAACACGGGGATGCACAATAAGGCCACCGCCGCCGTCAGCGGAATGTCGATGCGGATCAGGGCCTGCCCGACCTGAATCCCAGCATCCGGCACGATGCAGGTGATGCCGAGGATGAACAGGATATTGTAGATGCTGCTGCCCAGCAGATTGCCGATGGCGATGTCCCGCGCCTTGCGGATCGTGGAAACCACGGTCGTCACCAGCTCCGGCGACGAGGTTCCGATCGCCACGATGGTGAGGCCGATGAAGGCGTCCGAGACGCCCCATTGCCTTGCCAGCGCCACCGCGCCATCCACCAGCAAGTCCGCGCCGACCGCGATCACGACGAGTCCGGCTGCGAGCGCGCCAAGGCTCAGCAGGTTTTCCGGCGTGGGCGTGGAATCGGGCCGTGCCGCGAATTCCCTGCTGAAAGCCGCCTTGATGCCCTGGCTCTCCCGCCGCGCGATGTGTAGGATCGCCATCGTATAGGCCAGGGCGGACATCGTCAGGATAATGCCGTCGATCCGTGAAAGATTGCCGTCCCAGGCCAAGGCGACCAGCATCAGCGAAGCAAGGATCATGATCGGCAGGTCAAGCCGGATCGTCTGCATCCGGATCGCCAGCGGCTCGATCAGCGCGCTCAACCCCAGGATCAGCAGAATATTGACGATGTTGGTGCCCGCGATATTGCCGACCGCAAGCTCCCCCTCGCCTCGCAGCGCGGCGTCGATCCCGACCGCGAGTTCCGGCGTGCTGGTCCCCACGGCGACGATCGTCAGGCCGATCACCAGCGGCGGCACGCCCAGCCGCGCGGCGACATGCGTGCCGCCGCGCACCACCAGCTCGGCCCCCAAGACCAGCAGGGCAAGCCCGGCGGCGCACCAGACGAGCGGCATTATATCCGCAGTGCCGCCATCTCAGGCGGGATCACGCACGAGCAGCACATCGCCGGGCACCGTGTCGATGATCCGCCGCGCGGTGCTGCCAATGACCAGTTCGTAGATCGCTCCGCCGCCATGGCTGCCGACGACGGTGAGATCGACCCGATGGCCGCGCACATAGTCGCGCAGCAAGGCTTCCGGCACGCCATGCTCGATCAGCCGGACGGTGCGGCTTCGCACCTCGTCGGCAATGTCGGCCTCGGCCAGGAAGCGGCGGGCGGCTTCTTCCTCGATGCCGCGAAAGCCGACCTTGACCTCCTCTTCCGTCAGATAGCTTGCGAAGGGCACGTCATAGCCGTTGAACAGGGTGAAATCCGCGTCGGGGAAAAAGCGGGCCGCGGCTTCCAGCGCATGGCGCGAGGAAGCGGCGAAGTCCGTCGCGACCACGACCCTACGATAGGGCGCGCGCGCCTTGTTCCGGGTAATCAGCAACGGAACCGGCGAGTTGCGCATCAGCCGGTGAACGGTGTCGCCCAGCAGCGAGCGATGCAACGGCTCGTCGCGCGCGACGCCGGTGACGATCAGCCCCGCGTTTTCGCGAGCCGCTGCGGCGAGGATGACATCGGCCGGCTTGCCTGCCTCGACATGGACGTCGATCGCGACGGATAGCTCGGCGAGGTCGGCCAGCAGCTGATCGCGGGCGCGCTGCTCCGGATCTGGCGGACGACGCCACGAGGGCGTTTCCCAGATTCGCGTGAGATCGGGGTGGTCTTCCGTTTCGACCGCATGGACCGCCAGGATTCGGGCGTTCCATTGTCCGGCAAGCTGCACCGCGCGGTCCAGCGCGCGGTCGCAGCGCGCGCTGAGGTCGGTCGCGACCAGGATCGTAGCTGGCGGCCCGTTCATCCAGCCTGGCTCGGTCATTGCCCTTCTCCTTGCTGTACGCTTATCATTCCCGAAGCTCCTCGAACCATCCGAGTTTCCGCATCAGCAGCTTCTCGCCTTCGAGGAGCATCATCAGCGCGGCGCCGGTCGCGACGATCAGCAGGCCGTCGGCCAGCACGAGCGGGCGGCTTTCGAAGATGTCGTTCATGACCGGTAGGTAGGTGAAGGCGAGCTGGCCGATCACGACCGCCACAATCGCGGCCAATACCGCCGGCGTGCCGAGCGCGCCCCGCCAGCTGATAGAGCCCATATGCAGATACCGCACATTGAACAGGTAGAATATCTCGCCCACGATCAGCATGTTGACGACCATGGTACGCGCCGTCTCGATGTCGCGTCCTTGACCCAGCGCATGGAAGAAAACGCCGAGCGATACACCGGCGAGCAGCACCGAGACGACGAGCACCCGCCACAGCAGGAAAGGCGAGAGCAAAGGCGCATTCGGCCGGCGGGGCGGACGACGCATCACCCCCGGCTCGGACGGCTCGAAAGCGAGCACGAGGCCGAGCGTGCCCGAAAGGATGAGATTGATCCACAATATCTGGGTCGCCGTCATCGGCAGCGCGAAGCCGATGAAGATGGCCAGCACCACCGCCAGCATCTCGCCGCCATTGGTCGGAAGCGTCCAGGCGATGACCTTGCGGATATTGTCGTAAACGGTGCGCCCTTCATGAACGGCGCTGACAATCGACGCGAAATTGTCGTCGAGCAGCACCATTTCAGCCGCTTCCTTCGCGGCTTCGGTGCCTTTTCGGCCCATCGCGGTGCCGACGTCGGCCTGCTTGAGCGATGGCGCATCGTTGACGCCATCCCCGGTCATCGCCACGATCGCGCCATCCGCCTGAAGCGCGCGCACGATCCTCAGCTTGTGCTCGGGGCTGGTGCGGGCGAAGACGGACACCCGCTGAACCAGCGCTTCGAGGCCGCCGTCATCCACGGCATCGATCTCCGCCCCGGTGACCGCCTGGGGATCGTCGGCGAGGCCCAGTTGGCGGGATATGGCAAGCGCGGTAGCGGCATGGTCGCCGGTAATCATCTTCACTTGTATCCCGGCCGACCGGCATTCGGCGATGGCCGCCATCGCCTCCGGGCGGGGGGGATCGATGAAGCCGACGATGCCGAGCAGCTCGATCTCAGCAATATCCGCGAAGCGCAGGCGTTTCGTGCCATCCAGCAGGCGCTTCATGCCGAAGGCGAGCACGCGCTCGCCCTCGTCGGCCGCCTCGGCGATACGGGCATTCCAGAATTCGAGATCGAGCGGGCGCGCGGCCATGGCGAACAGCGCCTCGGGCGCTCCCTTGACGAAAGCGACCGCCTCGCCCGTCGGCGCCCGGTGCAGCGAAGCCATGAAGCGATGGGCGGCATCGAACGGAATTTCGTCGAGACGCGGCCATTCGCCCCGGACATGGGAAGGATCGAGGCCAGCCTTCATTCCCAAAGCGACCAGCGCGCCTTCCATGGGATCGCCGTCCACCGCCCATTGGCCGGCAGTCTCCCGCAAATGTGCATCGTTGCACAGCAAGCCGCAACGAAGCACCGGCAGCGCAACGGCAAGCACCTCGGCATCGTCATCCGTGCCTTGCGCGACGATTTCGCCCTTGGGCGCGTAGCCGGAGCCGCCGACAAGGAGCCTGTGGGTGGGCGCCACGACCTGCCGCGCGGTCATCTCGTTGCGGGTGAGCGTGCCGGTCTTGTCCGAGCAGATGACCGAGGTCGCGCCCAGCGTCTCGACGGCGGGCAGCTTGCGGATCACCGCGTTGCGGCCGGCCATGCGCCTGACGCCGATCGCCAGCGTGATGGTGATGACGGCGGGCAGCCCTTCCGGAATCACGCCTACCGCGAGTGCAACCACCGCGATCAGCGCATCGTCCCAGGCGAAGGAGCGAACGACCACGGCGAAGGCAAAAAGCAATGCCGAGCCAGCGAAAACGACAGCGGTGAAACGATGGGCGAAGCGTTCGATCTGGCGCAGCAGCGGTGTCGTCAGCGTCTCGACCGACTGGATCAGAGCGCTGATCCGGCCGATCTCGGTGGCCATGCCGGTTGCCACGACAACCCCGGTGGCCTGGCCAGCTGCCACCAGCGTGCCGGAAAAGGCCATGTTCGCCCGCTCTCCGAGAGGAGCATCGGCGGGCATGACGCCTTCGTCCTTTTCGGCCGCGACCGATTCCCCGGTCAGCGCCGCTTCATCGATCAGCAGGCCACGGGCGCGCAGCAGCCTCAAGTCGGCGGGCACCCGATCGCCTGCCTCCAGCATTACGACATCGCCCGGGACAAGGTCCGGCACCGCCACACGGGCGCGGGTGCCGGCGCGCAGCGCAACGGCATGGGGCGCGATCATGTTCCTGATGGCGTCCAGCGCCTGCTCCGCCTTCCCTTCCTGGGCAAAGCCGACAATCGCATTGACCAGGACGACCACGAGAATGACAGTGGCGTCGATCGCATGACCGAGCAGCATCGCCGCCACGGCGCTGACAAGCAGAAAATAGATGAGCGCGCTGCGGAATTGCTTGAGGAAGCGGAAAAACGGGTGAAGGGTTTTTGCCCCCGGCAGCGCATTGGGGCCATGCTTGGCAAGCCGCCCGGCGGCATCTTCCGGCTCGAGGCCGGTTCGGGAAGTTCCCAGCAGCGCGAGCAGTCGCTCTTCAGGCTCGGCATGCCAGGCGGTGGCAGACGCGATATTCACGGTATCGGTAGAAACGCGTCGTCTCCTTTTCTCGCGGCGTATTCATGATGGAAAGCGGGCACTGTTCAGTTCAGCTTCCCGATGTCTGCTTGCACAGCCATTGTTACGGTAAAGCCGGCGGGGCGCAACCCGTTGGTGGATGGAAGACCGGCCGCGGACTTCAGCCAAGCGCGCTGGCGAGGTCGTCCCTGAACTTCGGATGGGCGATGCCGATCAAGGCCTCGGCGCGCTGGCGCAGCGACTTGCCCTTGAGGTCCACAGCGCCATATTCGGTGACGATGATATGGGTGTCGTTGCGCGGCGTCGTCACCGGACCTTCCAGCACGGGCACGATGCGCGACACAGCCCCTCCCTTCGCCGTCGAATGGCAAGCTATGATGGACTTGCCCCCTTTCGATCCAGCAGCACCGCGCACAAAGTCCAATTGGCCGCCCGAGCCGCTGTACTGCCGCCCGAGCAGATGCTCGGAATTGCAGGCGCCGCCTAGATCGACCTGGATCGTCGCATTAACCGACACGACATTGTCGTTCTTGGCGATATGGCGCGGGTCGTTGACGATATGAACCGGCGCGCTGTGCATTGAAGGGTTGTCGTGGAGAAGGTCGTAGAAGGGGCGGTCGCCCATCGCGAAGGTGAAGACGCTGCGGCCGCGATAGGTCGTCTTGCGCTGGTTGGTCACGGCCCCGCATTCGATGAGGGCGGCCAGCCCCGGCGTCATCAGCTCCGTGTGGATGCC
>Ga0172382_10002761_pt1 | contig 28714 bp, 17 predicted proteins | sample Leawel138RmetaG_FD_122245 | JGI IMG/M metagenome (GOLD analysis project Ga0172382, IMG submission 122245) | Leachate microbial communities from a municipal landfill in Southern Ontario, Canada - Leachate well 138R metaG | ecosystem: Engineered > Solid waste > Landfill > Unclassified | place...
ACGAATTACGAGGTGCTACTACAACTCAAGCAAGAATCGGGCTGTTAACAAAAGGTTCAAGCCTTTTGTTCCCCTACTCTGAGCCTGTTGAACCCTTCGGAGACGCTCTTTGTGCAGAAGGGTGAGTTCTCAGAGTGCCCGATTGTGGCGTAGAAGGTGTATGCGCCGTAGTACCAGAGTGAGTAGACACCACATACTTTTTTACCACTTATTTACCAACAATAGGTTCTTTTGTAAAAGCCGATACTCCTTTAAGGTTCCCGTCAAAAAAGAAGAGAGCTCGAGTATTTTTATCTAACTCTGGTGCACCTGTTTCTGGTACAAAATCCTCATTATATCTAACCCTATCAGATATCCTAAGGTTGTCTATACTTCCCTCCAAAGGACCAATAATTACATTTTTTTCTTGGGTAGAAGGGTTAAAAATTCTCCATCCATCTAAAGGAACAAGAAAAGGTTCTCTTATCAGCCCTCTTGTATTTTCAAGTTTTTTACCATTTACAAATATATTAAACTTACCTTCTATTCCATCTGCAGGTTTTTGTATCTCTCCTGGCTTTGGTGGCATAGGAGTTGTTCTTAGTTGATCAGGACCTCCTAAAGCCAACTCAGAACCGCCTCCTCTTAAGAATCTTACTGCAAGTATGTTTTTTCCTTTATTGACCTTAACTGTAACAAGGTGGTTCCATATAGAGAAAGGAAAATAAATATTGCTGGTTTCTGTTGAATCGTGAACAAGTTTTCCGTTTACCCAAGCTTGCATCCACCAGTCAGCGCCCATTCCAAATGTAACTTCTTGTGCTGTTGCTGAGTTAAAAGTCAAAAATATATAAGCGCTCTTTCCAGTAGGTTCTTTTTTTAACATATCGGGAAAATCATAGAGCGTGTTTGTTACCTCAATATCTACTCCTTCTAAAGTTTTTCCTTCAACAACAATCTTATCAGGGTAAGAATTTAAGACAGAGGTAGGTATGAGTTTGTCTGATGTGTTGACAGGTCCAAATATTCGCCATTTATTTGGCCAATCAAGAGTTCCTTTAATTTGAAGTGTAGAAGGTAATTCAACTGGCACCTCAGAGACCTTCATTATATCCCAAGTATAAGCAAGATGTACCCATTGGTTATATAAAAAAATGTTGTTTTCTTGTCTACCTATATTTGATATACCTATATTGGTCTCATCAGTTAAAAGTTGAATCTGTAAATCGCTATAAAAGTTTCTATTCCAATGTTTTCCACCATAAAGATAGTTAAGATTTATGTGAGGGCTTCTTAAAAATTGTTTTATAGTGAAAGGTGTTTTAGATATAGGTAACTCACAACTTGACCAGTCTGGTTTGAACCAAAACTCAATAGTTCCAGTATTTTTAGGGAAGAATGTATAACCGCCTTCAGTAATACTTTTTCCTCTATCAAAAGAGACGGCTTTGTTGCCAGATAAATTTAATGCGCTTCCAGTTATACCTGGGATAAATTTTAGAGAGTTTCTTGTTGATAATTGAGGGTATCTCTTTAAGGGAAGTTTCTTGCTGGGTATAGGTAAACGTTTAGGGTCACCAAAGGAGACAATGGGTTCCACGTTGAGAAGCCTTGCAAAAGATGGTGGGGAAACTCCAAGAGTTTTGCTTCCATAAAAGGCAGGTTCAATACTCCAAATTCCTTCCTTTCTTTTTACTGGGATAGTTACAACCCCTGTTTTATTAGAGGAAGCATTTAAAACAATTTCTCCTTCTGAATTTTTTATTGTATGTGGTCTACCCAGTAGTAGTTCAAGGTTTCTTATATTTGCAGGGACATAAAAATAGTAAGGTACCCCTTCTTCAAGGTTGGTTAGCCCACTCTGTTTCATAGCGGACCAGAATCCATCAGGACAATATAATGCAATCTTATCTGTGGAAGAGGTTTTTACTACCAGAGATTCGTTTCCTTCTAATGAAGCTACATACAAACCTGTGTCTACCTCTGATAATATTTTAAGTTCACAATTATACAATTTTTTATTAGGCTCATCTGACCATAGAAGACCTGTTTTAACAGGGCTGGCAGTCTCTTCTTCGATTTTAAATGTGGCACCTCCAATCTGTCTATTTTCTTCTAAAGGGTACTCGTAAACTCTTGCTTGAATATCCGTTCTATAAGTGAGAAAAGATATGTTGATAACTGTTTCCTTACCGGCGTTATGCTGAAACAGGACATATCCAGGTGTTGTATCCATTGATTTGACAAGCATCGAAGAAGTTCTTTTAGTTGAGAGGATGTTATTATTGTCCTTAGAGAAACCGTTAACGGTTGAGAATATGAAGGCTGATAAAACAAATAACATTACACTTTTCCTTAAAAACTTTAATCTTTCCATTTTCTTCTCCTTTGCCCCTTTTTATCCCGAGTATCCCCGAAGGAACTATCCCGACAGTTTTTTAAGGGGCTTTTTTCGGGTGGGATTTACCCTCATTTGTTTTTAAAGTTCTAATCAACCAAGGTTGTTTATTTTGCTTCCATTGGTTCTTTTGTAAAAGCCGACACTCCTTTAAGGTTATTGTCAAAATCAAAAAATACCCTTGTATTCTTATCAAGCCCATATTTTTTTGATGGCTCAAAATCTTCTGTATACATAACCCTATCAGATACTCTTAAAAGGTCCATACTTCCATTGAAAGGCCCTAAAACAATCTCTTCGTTTTTATCATCGGCAAGTTTAAACAATGTGGTTCCTGCTACTTGCTTTATTCCATAAGGAGTATTTTCTGTAAGCAGTTTTTTGCCATTAACAAAAATGTTCATTTCTCCTTCCATCTTTTTTGCGCCTGCTTTTATATCCCATATATACGCAAGATGTACCCATTCGCCAGATTTGAAAAATTGTCTACCTTGAAACCCGGCAGCAATAGACTTTTTCTTCTCTTCTATTGCCCACATCCTTAATTTACCATAGATGTTATTAAAATGTAGCACACTCCAGTACCAATGAGAAAGTTTTATATGTGAACTTGTTAAGAAAGGAATATCAATAGTTTGAGTCATTTCGATTGGTATTTCCCAAGTTGTCCAATCAGGTTTAAACCAAAACTCAACAGTTCCTTTCTCAAAAGGAAAATATGTGTAACCTCCTGAATCGACAGGGTCTCCTTTTGAAAATTTTAAAGTTTGTTCTCCTGATAGTTTTATCGCTTTACCTGTTATCCCTTCCGAAAACTGTAGGTTTGTCTCTGTGGAAGGAGAATTAACTGATACTCTTTTTTTAGAGACACCTGTTATCCCTTCTGGAAAAAAGTCTGGAGTTCCAAAAGTTATAACAGGTTCAACGTTTAACAATTTTATAAAGAAAGGAGTGGAACCACCTTTTACAGAAGGAGTAAAGAATTCAAAACTCCATATACCCGTTCTACCTTCTGTTGGAACAACAATTTTCCCAATATTTTCATTTGACCAATCAATAACAATAGTTCCGTCTGGGGCTTTAAGGCGTGCAGGACGCCCAATAAAAACTTCAAGTTCTTTAAGATCTTTTGGCACTTTAAAGTACGCTGGTCTAACTGCTCCTGCTCTACCGTATCCTGAACCTGCGTGGTTACCAACACACAATGACCAGAAACCTTCCGGACAATATAACGCTGCTTTATCAGTATTTATTTCCAGAAGTGTAAAAGTATCTTTTTCAGAAAAAGATAATAGGTATAAGCCACTTGCTACCTCTGAGGGAACCTCAAGGTAAATATGGTATTTTTTATCAATTACAGGAAATTCATTGGGTCTATCTGTATAATATTTTCCTAACGGCATCATCTCTTCTACTTCTGTTTTTATACCTGCAACAGGTCTTTGTTTTTGCTGTTCTGGGTAAGGCAAGATTTCAAATTGTATATTTTTTTCTTTTGTTTTAAGGTATATACTCATTTTTGTCTCTTGACCTTTAGTATGTTTAAACAAGATTTTTCCTGTGGGGTCATTCATAGGTTTTACTAAAACAGGTGTAGTCTTTCCGCTCCACCCTTCCTTGTCAAGAAACTTTAAAGCTGTTGGCATTCCAATAAAAGGGTTATGGTACTCGTGGTGCCCGATACTAAAACCAGAACGAGGTCCAGGAAATGGCGTGTGTATATATAGGTTAGGCCACTCGAGCGGATTTGCAGGTTTTTGTTTTAGTTGTTCTGTAAGCGGGTTCAAACTTGTGTAATATAACATATCTCTTACAGTCTGTTCAACAACCTTTTTATGTGTTTCTTCCCCGGTGAGCCAGTAAGCGATAGAATGAGTGAAAGCGTCATAATTCTTGTAAGAAATAGGAGCTTGCCTTCTATCAAACCTATATCTCTGGTCAAGAAGTTTTAAGAACGCTTCTTTTGCAAGTTCATCTTTTGTTTCAAGGTAATACTCCAAAATATTGTGGCTTGCTCGGTGGTCTTTATACATTGGACCGTACCCTGCAAAAAAGAGACGTAAACCGTTTTGGCTATCCATATCAATGGATTCAGTTGCAACTTTTTTAAGAGCGTTACCAACGTCCTGGTTCCAATCCAAAATAAAAAAGGTTAAAAGAGTTCTTAATCCGTGTGCGTGCCGATCTCCAACACCCTTTTCTTTCCATCGCCAACCATTCTTTTCGAAAGAACTTCTTGCAAGATAAATCAAATCGAGAGATTGTTCATCACCAGTAAGGTAATAGTTAAGTAACCAATGTCCAATATCACCAGCATTAATAAGCCAAGGGTGAGACCGGTCGCCCCAGAAAAATGGTAATAACCTTGACTGTCCTCTTCCACCGGGTGTGGTGATAAAATCTCCTTTAACCTTCCCTGGCGAACCTGGCGCATCCCAGTGTGCAAGGTACCAGTCTCCTGTGAAACGACTAAAACGATGTCCATAGTCGTAATACCTTCTTTCACCACTCCTTGCCAGATGTCTCCAAGGTTCTCTCCTAACTCCATATTCTCTTAAACTTGATAAAGCATGAAAGGTTGACATAGGTTTACCAGCAGCCTCTGTATAACTTCTGTCTGGGTAACAACCCCACGCAATATATCCCATCATTGGAAACGCTTTTAAAGGTAAAATAAATCTTTCCCAATAATCCGATATAAGAGATTCTTCTATGGGGAACTTTTTAGTATCTTTATGTAGCATAGGGTACCCCATCGCTTCTGTTTCACATAACCATTTATGGTCAGCAAAGGCAAGAATTTGCCTTGAAGATGCAGTGGCTACTTTTTCTACTGCAAAAGCATTATATTCTCCTACACGGGGTAAGAACCAAATATCGTGTGTTCTTGCTGTACCTTGAGCGTTACTTTTGATGACGTCAAGTTCTGAATCTTTTTTTAAATTCAACCCTATTACTGCCCAGGTTTTAAAATAATCTTTTACAAGAGTTTTGGCTCTAAAATCGAGTTCTTTACCGCTTCTACCTGACCATAAAACAGCCCTTGCGCCACGTTGCCCAAAAGAGATTTCTTTGGGGAACCTTTCTGCCAACCAAGGCATTACAAGTGTTATCCCGTAATTACCATAATCGCCATAACCCCAGTCGCCTGCTGTTTTTGTTTCAAGGATTGTTGTATCTTTGTTGTTTAGACTTCGTCCAAGTATTGCCTGCTCCTCTCTCTCAGCAAAACGTGGATAATCGGTCTGTAGCATATATGTTTCACCAGAATCATTTGTTATTCTACTAACTTGGATACCTGTTTCAGGTGTTCCGAGAGAAAAATATGTATTTTTTGGTTTTTCAGGTGTTTTGAACTCAAGCCCATAATCCTTAAACCATACCTTGTTTGTGTCTTCTGTAAATATAAGTGTGTGTGTTATCCTAACATAAGGTACACCTGCAGTGAAATATAACCATATATCTGCCCGCGCAAGTTTCTCTCCTGAAGTGGTTACATACCAGCCAGAACGTTTAATTGCTAAACGGTTGGGACCTTCCTTAAGGAAAGTATTTGTTATTTCAGATGCCTCCCCTGATACTCTTGCTTCTCTGTTGGAATTGTCTATCAAGTAGGCACCTGCGCCAGAGTTTTGCAATAACTGTTTTTTCTCTTTACCAGCAATAAGCCAACCTTCATCTGGCAGAAGTTGATTTTTATCAAACCTATATATTGCAACCCCTGTATTTACTTCAAATCCGTCATTGGGCAGTTTTGTTACTTTTAAAGGGTTAGGGTATCGCCCTCTGTTGATACCTTCTCCAAATTCAACCCTATAATTACCTTGTGGGGATGCAGTAAATCCTGCTAATGCCCACCTAATACTGCCATCACGCCAGGTTGCTGCTACATCTATCTGAGAAGGCACTTCTCTCTCTCCGCTCATTATTCTTATATTTGAAGAATCTGTAAGTTCTCCTTCCGGAAAAGAAATGCTTGCCAGAATAGGCCAAGAGGTGTTAAGGCCTGAAACGTCATTGATTTTTATAGGAAACTCTCCTGCTTTTAATTTAAAACTAAATAAGAGAAAAAATATAATAAGAAAGCACTTCCTTATCTTCTCCATTTTAACTCCTTTATTTGTTTTATCCTGGCTTTTACCGTTTTTTACTACTTTTTTTTACAAGTTTTTTTGGAGCAATCATATTTTCTGGTTTAAGCAACTCTTCAAGTTCTTCTTTTTTAAGAAGTTTCTTCTCCAGAATAAGTTGGTATATCCCTTTATTTGTTTCACTGGCTTCTTTAGCAAGTTTGTTACTAACATCATAACCAAGAACAGGGTTAAGAGCAGTTAGTAGCCCAATACTGTTATAGACCAACTCTTTACAACGCTCTACATTAGCAGTGATACCGTCTACGCACCTTGTTTTAAGGGTATCCATACCATTTTTCAAGATATCTATCGATTCAAATATGCTCTGAGTGACAACAGGTAACATAACATTTAGTTCAAGTTGTCCTGCGGCAGCGGCTAAACTAACTGTAAGGTCGTTACCAATAACCTTGAAAGCAATCTGGTTAACAACCTCTGGTATTACAGGGTTAACCTTACCTGGCATAATTGAAGAACCCGGTTGCATTGGTGGAAGGTTTATCTCATTAAAGCCAGCTCTCGGTCCTGAAGAAAGAAGTCGTAAATCATCACAAATCTTACTCAATTTTATGGCTGTTCTTTTTAAAGCAGAAGAATACATCACAAAAGAACCAGCGTCTTGAGTTGCTTCTATAAGGTTTTTTGCACTAACAATCTTAAGTTTTGTTATCTCTTTTAAATAAGAAACTACCTTTTTTGCGTACCCTGGGTCTGAGTTTATACCTGTTCCAATAGCTGTTGCACCCATATTTACTTCAAGAAAAAGTTTTGCGTTTTCTTCTAACCTTAAAACTTCTTCTTCGAGAGTAACAGCGTAAGCCTCAAAAGATTGCCCAAGAGTCATAGGGACAGCGTCTTGCAACTGTGTCCGACCTATCTTTATAACAGAAGCAAATTCTTTACCTTTTTTTCTAAAAGATGAAATTAATTCCTTAAGAACATCTATAAGTAGTTGGTTCTTCTTGATAATTGCTATTTTTGCAGCAGTCGGATAAACATCGTTGGTAGATTGAGAAAGGTTTACGTGGTTGTTAGGATGACAAAATTGATATTCCCCTCGTTTTTTTCCCATTATTTCAAGAGCACGGTTAGCAACCACTTCGTTGGCATTCATATTTGTGGTTGTTCCAGCTCCGCCCTGTATCATATCAATAGGAAAATGGTCATTCAATTTCCCTGCAATAATCTCATCGCATGCCTTAACAATGGCATTGAAGACGGGTTTTTCGATTAGTCCAAGGTCATAATTTGCTTTAGCAGCAGCTTTCTTCACTATAGCAAAAGAACTTATCATTATAGGAAAAAAGTTTAGAGTGATACCACTAATATTAAAATTTTCAAGCCCTCTCAAAGTCTGTATTCCATAGTAGGCATCGTTTGGTACAGATTTTTCACCCAGCAGGTCTTTCTCTTTTCTAACAGAACCGCAACTCCTTTTATCGGGTTTAACGCTTGTTGTTTTAGCGGAAATACTCTTTTTTACTGCCTTAGCCTTTTTTTTCTTCTCCATTCTTTTCCTCCATCTTAATGTTAGTTAACTACTAAATTTATAAGTCCATTTTTATAAACACTATTTTGTATTATAATACTTAAAACGGTAATAGTCTAAAACTTTTAGAACCAAGCAACAAAAGCGGATTTTTTAAATATAAGGTTTAATAGTGTTTCAACTACCATCCAGGTAATATGGCTTAACACAACCCCAAGGAAAAAAAAGACGCTTTTTCTGTATACATTTGTACCGCCGAACTTTAGTATAAGACCTTTTATCAACCAAGCCAAAAAAATGGCAAACCACCACCTCCTCAAGCAAGATGAATCTGATATAGGAAACCCAATATAATGGATTGGCCACCATAAAAATTTTGAATGTAAAAAAACTAAAATACACATAATAAGAGCGCCAAAACCCATAAAAAGCCATCTCGAAAGCACTACCTCTGAGGCTATTGGGGACTGCAAATTAGGTAAAATAGAGTTGGCAACTTCATAAGTAAGTCCACCACCAAAAATTCTTTCACCAAACCAAGTTCCAACTGTATTTAAAGCCCCTATTTTATATGCAAGGTGGATATGAGTCCAGGCGGAAGCAAAATAAGAAACAAAAATAGCAGTTATAATCCCTACAAATAGAAAGCGTGGAGAAATAGTGGATTCTTCTTGTAATTTAAGTATATGACCTGTTGTTGTCATAACAGATGTTCTCATAGTTACGCTCCAACTGTGTTGATATCCTATAGCCATATAACCGCTATCTGTAACAATATTTGGAGGGAGAAGGTTGGTAGTGTACGCGGATGCAGTACACTGAGTTTGAGCAGACGGTAGCCCTGTTTGACAAACTATTCTTGTTAATCCAATAAAAGTGACCATAACAAAAAGTAGAAAAATAAATGATACTATCCAAGGCATCCCAATAAATTTCAAAATTCCTGCCATAAGGATAAAACTTATTATTGCTCCCCAAACAGATACTTTGTAAGGTAAAATTTCACAGGAATCGTCTATGTTTTTATCTCCTGTAAAGGCTTTGCGGACACACATCCCTATATGTTTTCTTGCACGCCAGAACAAAAAAATTACAAGAACTATCATCGCCCCACCGCCCTGAAAAGTGCTTGCAGCAGTACGTCCAGCAAGAGGTGGGTTCATCCCAGGAAGCCGAAACCCCATTATATTGAACAAACTGTTTTCGGCTGTTGCAAGAATAAGAAACAGCCACAACGAAAGAGAGACACTTCGAGGTATAAGGTATGAAAATCCAAGTATAGGAAAGTCAGGGTTTAAGACAAAGTAGAACCCAAACCGTTCAGAAAGAATCAACCCTTTCCTTAAATTGAGAAGAACTTGCCCTGTTATTACAAGAGAAAGCCAGTTAGAAAGGAAAAATAGAAAAACAAAAATGAATCCTACCCAAAAAAAACCTTCTTTAAAAAGTAGGGGTACTCGGGTACCTTCTTCTTTTTTTACCATTTCGAGAGGTAACACCATTAAAGGATATATAAGCCGTTCTTTTTCAATCCATTGTTTTCTAAATATTGACATAATGCAGATACTTAAAAAGGAGAATGTTAAAACAGTTAAAAAAGTAAAACCTAAAGGTTTGAACCAAGAAAAATATGGAATGGTAGCCCCTGGTGGTAGCCCTTCAAAAAACCATTTAACAGAGTTTGGGTCTTGGACAAAGAGTAGTGGTTTCATTTTTGAGAGGATAAGTTCTTCCCATTGGTTGGCAGAGGTAGCAAAATATTTTAATCCTGCAACTTCTGCAATAACAAAATGCATAAGCCCATAACTTGGTAATATAGAAGCAGATGAAACCATAACAAATATTAGTAAAAGTTCAGATTTATCAAATTGGAAAGTTTTAGTTATACAGGATAATATAAGGATAAAAAAGATAAGAAATATTGCCGCTGGTGCCCAGTATTCCCAACCAAACCTACCTGGCAATCCTTTAAAAACAAGGTATGGGTCTAAAACAGCAGTAAATATAGAAAATATAATACCAAGAATAAAGGCACGTTTTTTCATATTTTTTATGATGATAACATACCGTGGACATTGTATAATTCTGTTTGTTTTTTTAATTCAAGTTATATGAAACTTTATAATATATGGCTTATATTGTCAAATTTAATTGCTCCCCTACCCTTACACATTGGATATATTAATCTGCCATTTTACTGTAAAATTTAAAGAACGATAATAATAGAATTTTTTATTTTCTATCATTCCGCCTTTGTGAAGACAAGAAAGCAACCTTCGTATAATACTCCCAAAAGAAGTCAAGGTAAGGAGAACAAGGACGAAAAAATAAAGGTATTAACCGTTTAGTTTTTTATAAGTGCATCTTTAGGGCAAACCTCTACACATAAAGAACATCTTAGACAATCTTTCTCTAAAACTTCATTTATACCTTCAGAGGCAAATCTATATGGTTTTAGTTGGATGGGGCAAACTTTTGCACAAAGTTTACATTGGACACATTTTGTAGAATCGATCTTTAAAAAAGGTTCTTTTATGCAAAACCAGTTAGATAAAGAACCTACGGGACAAAAAGAACACCAAGTTCTCTGGTGAATAATTAAAGACAAAACTATACCTACAAGTGTAACAGCAGTCAAAAGAGTTACAAAAAAAGTTCCAATATTTTTAAAATCTGGAACCCTTTTTGATATTTGTAGACTCATCATAAGCATCATTAAGACAAGTATAACAACCCTAAACCAAAAACTTCTTAAAAAAACGGGTATCTTTTTTTGTGGGCTTAAAGGTTTGCCTGCTACATCAAAAAAACTTCCTCTTGGACAGTAATAGTTACACCAAATCCTACCTTTAAATATTCCTAAAAAAATGCCTAACAACATACATAAAGGCACAAGATACCCTATAGCAGGGTATATCCACCCTCCTGCAATTACCAATAGGAAAACAACTGTTATGATAATCTGTTTTTGACGTCTTCTTTTAACTAAGTCTTTGTATCTGCTCATAAGTTTTCAATAAATTTAAAAGGGTTATAAATAAGTTCATATTAAATCATATTCAGCAACATTTTACAAAAAAACAAAATCAAACTCTTTTTTACACCTTGCTTATCATTGTGCCGTTGCAACTCCCTCGGGGGTACTCGGGATAAATCCGGAAGACAATCTTTCCTTATTTGCCTTTCCCCTTGAGGAGAGGATGGAAAGTGAGGGGTTCTTTTGTCTTTTATGTATTTATCCTTCCCTTGTCATTGCGAAGGTATGTCTGCCAAAACCAACCTACGTTAAAATACAAGCTTCGGCGGGTAAACCTCAAAGGATAGAAGGCAAAAGTGGGTGAATGACACCCCACACGCCTTTCTTTTATGTATTTATTTTTTATTGTGTTACCCTAATAATAAAACTAATTAAAAAATATGCTAAAATAGTTAAGATTACAAAATATATAGGAGATTTAAATGGTTATAGGACTTATAAAGGAAATAAAAAATTTTGAAACGAGGGTGGGGCTTTTACCTGAACAAGTAAAAATATTGAAAGAAAGTGGGCATAAGGTTTTTGTTGAAAATGGCGCAGGAGAAAAATCTGGCTTTACTGATGAAGAGTATAAAGTTAATGGAGCGTTGCTTGCAACAAAAGATAAAATATTTAGTAGCGCTGATATGATTATAAAAGTCAAATGCCCTCTTGTAGAAGAATATAAATATTTACAAGACGGGCAAATATTGTTTACCTACTTACACTTTGATGAGAATATACCCCCTGAAAATATCAGTCAGATAGTCGCAAGTGGAGTTACTGGTATTGCTTATGAATGGGTAGAAGAAGATGGGGATTTTGTCCTGCTTCGTCCTATGAGTGAAATAACAGGTGTTCTTTTTGCTTTGCAAAGTATGAAGTTGTTGATAGAAAAAAAGGGTGTTCTACCTGTTGGGCTTTTAGAAGGTGTTCAGCCCCCTACTGCTCTTGTTATAGGTATGGGAAAGGCAGGGACTAACGCTGTAAAAGTTTTTCTTGCGAACGGGATGAATGTAGTTATTATTGAGAAAGATGTTGCACATTTAGAAGAACGAGGGCTCAAATTTGTGGGGAAAGACCTGTGGAACCGAACAGCAGATAGGCGAAAGATAATTGAGTTTGATAACATAAATCCACAAAATACAATTGATAAGATAACTGGGCTTATGAGTATGTCTGATATTCTTCTTAATTGTGCTGTTAGAGGAAGTGATTTACCAAAATCTAAGGTGGAGTATTTGGTTACTCGCCAGATGGTTTCCTTGATGAAAAAAGGTAGTGTTGTGTGCGATGTAACTGCTTGTGATAAAGATTTAATAGAGACGGCTGTTTCAAGTGAAGAACTGTACAAAACTTATGAGGTAGAGGGTGTTGTTCATTATAATTGTGACCATATACCATCGTTGGTGCCAAATACGTCTTCACGTCTGTTGTCAGAAAAAACTTTCCCATATATAAAACTACTTGCCAATAAAGGTTTTGTTAATGCAATTAAAGAAAAAGAATCTCTATTTAAGGGTGTGATGTGTTATGGAAAAGAACTTGTTCATAAATATTCTGCTGGTAAAAAAAATATGTCTTACAAAGAACTAAAAAAGTAAGAGGTGCCTATTCACTCTGGTACTACGGCGCATACATCTTCTCGCTTTTGCCCTCTACCCTTGTGGGAGAGGGATCAAGGGTGAGGGGGTCTTTATGCAGGCGAGGAATAACGAAAGACGTAATGATAAAAAATTAGCCCCCCCTTTATGTCATTCCGGACTTGATCCGGAATCTCGCTTTTTACGTTGTGCCTATTCCCAACGTGGGTTAAGTGAGAGATCCTGAAACAAGTTCAGGATAACAAACTGGGGCGTTAAGTGACAAAACGAGGCGTTCAAAAGGCAATGCGTCCCCCCATTCCGTCTTTTGTAGTTTATCTTGCGAGCTTTACCCACCGAAGCCAACCTACGCTAAAATACAAGCTTCGGCAGGTATACCTTGGCGTAGGTGGAGGGGCAGTTAGCAGGCTAAGAGAAAACGAAAAAAAAGGCAAAAGCAAGGAAAAATACGCGGGATTGCCACATCATTAGAAGCGTTCCGCGCAATGCCACAAAACGGCAATAAAAGGGGAGAATATGAGAAAATATGATATATTAATTAAAAATACCTCAATAATAGATGGTACAGGGGCATCACCATATACTGGAAGCATTGGTATTAATGGAGAGAGGATAGTAGAGGTTGGCAATATAAAAGGTGAAGCAGAAAAGGTAATAGACGGTACTGGTTTAACAACTTGTCCTGGGTTTATTGACTCACATAGCCACGCAGACCGTTCTATTTTGAAGGACCCTTATGCTTCTAATCTTATTAAACAAGGTATAACTACTTTTGCCGGTGGGCAATGTGGCTCAAGCCCAGCTCCAGCTAAAAACAAAGAATACGCTCTCTGGTTTATTCAAAATACAGATATTGAGAGTAAAAATCTTTGGCAGACCTTTGAGGAGTTTCTTGATTTTGTTGAAAACAATCGGCTTACCCCAAATTATATTCCTCTTGTAGGACACGGTACAATAAGAAGGAATGTTCTTGGTAAACATTACGCTCGTAAATCTAACTCTGAAGAACTTGCAGAAATAGTTAATATGGTGGAAGAATCTTTTGAGAGCGGTGTTTTTGGTTTATCTGTTGGTTTAGATGCTGGTATGCCTGGACATTTCGCTGATATAAAAGAGTTGGTTGATGTTGTCAAAATCGTTAAAAAATATGATGGTATCTTTACTCCCCATACAAGACACCATCAGAACCAGTGGCACGCTAACAAGCCGTTTGAATACGGATACGGTATTTTTAATTCGCCACCCGGTGAAATTATAACAGGTAGATACCACGGGCTACTTGAAGCAGTTGAAATATCTAAAATGGCAGGAGGTCCTAAATTACACATCGCCCATATGACCCCTGCTTATCTAATACCTCAACCCCACCCTTTGTCCCTTGATGAAGCACTTGCTAAAGCAACTATTGAAGACATCATAACTAAAGCAGAAACTGAAGGGGTAGATATAAGTTACAATGTTATACCCTCAGAAAACAGTATTGGAGGCAGGCAGAGGATTATTGATACTTTCTTTCTTAAAACCTCAAACCTACCTAAATGGTTACGGGATATAGACCCTGAAACTCTTTCTAAAGAATTAAAAGATAAAAGTTTTAGGGCAAAAGTTAAAGACTATATATACTCAGGGAATATGAAGTTTTTTATGGTTCACCCCTTAACCGACCCATATTGGGCTGATGATTATATGATTCTTGACTGTAAAATTAAAGAGTATGAAGGAAAAACTTTATGGGAGATTGTAAAACAAAAAGGGCTTACATATACAATTAAAGGTGTTTATGAAGATACTTATGATCTTCTTTTTGATATTATTTCAGAAGATATTGAAGCAACCTGGACTCTTGTTAAAGATAAAAGAGAGTACGGTGCTCACCATATTTTTTTGAGTCATAACTTGGGTATTCCTTGCACAGATTATGTTCCACCGCCTGTTGTCAAAAGAGATAAAAAAGAACGTTCAACAAGTAACTATGGTACATCTCCAATGTTATCAAATATGTTTATAAAATATTTTAAGGTTATGGTAAAAGATAAGAACCTTCTTTCTCTTGAGGAGGCAGTTAGAAAAGTTACAAGTTTTCCAGCTGAACATCTTTTTGGAATAAAAGATAGAGGCATTATAAAAGAAGGGGCTTTTGCTGATATTCTTTTAATAGATTTTGATAACCTGATTCTACCTAACGACTATAAAAACCCAGAAGTTAGTTCACCTTCAGTAAAATATGTCATTATAAACGGTGGTATATCTTACGAAAACGGTTTTTTGACAGATTTAAAAAAAGGGAAGGTCTTAAGAAAAAGGAGCAAAAACAATGGATAAAAAGGTAGCTCTCATAACCGGTTCATCGAGAGGTATAGGACGAGGGATAGCAATACAACTTGCTAAGGAAGGGTTTCATACAATAATTAATGGAGTTAAACCTATAGATTCTTCTAATATTTCAAAAGGTGCTTTTGAAGTGTTAAATGCCGTAAAACAGGTAGGTGGAACATCAGATTTTATTCAAGGCGATATCTCAAAAGTTGAAGATAGAGAAAAAATTTTGGGTTTTATTGATAAACTTGGCAGAATAGATTTGCTTGTCAACAACGCTGGTATTGAACCACCGTTCCTTGATTTTTTAGAATCTTCTGAAGAGAGGTATGATTATATAATGTCGGTCAACCTTAAAGGACCTTTCTTTATAACTCAACAGGTATCAAAAAAGATGATTACGTATCTTGAAACTAAAAAAATCACAAAAGGTAGGATATGTTTTATAACCTCTGTTCAAGGGTATGTAGTAACACGAGGGGCTGAATATTGTATGACAAAAGCTGCTTTAGGTATATTATCAAAGGTATTTGCTAACCGACTTGGGGAGTACGATATACCTGTGATTGAAATAAGCCCTGGGGTGATACATTCAGATATGACAGCCCCCCATAAAGAGAAAACAACTAAAAAGATAGAATCAGGAAGGTTGATAACTAAACGGTGGGGAGAAGCAGAAGATGTGGCTAAAGTTGTATCTGCTTTTGCAAGGGGCGACTTAGATTATTCTACAGGAGAACGTATAGAAGTTGGTGGTGGGTTGGGTATTTCTCGTTGGTAACGACTTTTTTCTTACAAAGGTGGTAAAAAATTATGCAAAACTCTAAACTTGAATGTATATTTGAAGGTATTTGCCATTTAGGCGAAGGTCCATTGTGGAATATTAAAGAAGAGAAACTCTACTGGACTGATATATTTAACAAAAGGATATGGGTTTATGACCCTTTTAAAAATGAGAGCAGAATTTTTTGGGAAGGAGATGTTATGGTAGGCGGTTTTGCATTCACAAAAAGTGGGAATATGGTTTTATGTGCAGAGAAAGGAGTTTATCTTTTAAGTCATAACACAATTAAAGAAATACACCATATCCAAATGGAAAATAACGAATTTTTTAACGATATCACAACTGACCCACAAGGAAGAATTTTTGCTGGTACTCTTACAAGAGGCGGTGGGACAGGCGCTTTATATATGATAGAGAAAGATAAAAAGCCTATAAAAATTCTTGACGGTATCTCTTGTAGCAATGGGATGACTTTCTCTCTTGACCTTAAAACTTTTTTTCATACAAATACAGGTAAACAGAGGGTCACTGCTTACGATTATGATGTAAATACCGGCAAAATTTCTAACCCAAATCTCTTTTATCAAGGAAGCAAAGAAGACGGTTTCCCAGACGGTTTAACAATAGATGCTTTAGGTAATATTTGGCAAGCGTTTTGGGGTTCGTTTACTGTTCGCAGAATCTCTCCTAAAGGGATAACCAAACAAGAGATAAGAGTCCCTGCAAAACAACCTTCAAGCGTTATTTTTGGTGGAACAAATCTAAATTATCTATATATAACTACTGCTTGTCAAGGTGCTACCAATCTTGAAACAGGTATGGACGAGAAGAATAATGTTTTTCTTGGTGGGAAAGTTTATAGATATAAAACAGATACTTCAGGTAGAGCGGAATGGTATGCTGATTTTGATTAGTAGAAGATATAGTATCCTTTTTTTGCAAATTTTTGTGGTATATGATAAAGTCTAAAAAATATTATTAAACTAACTAATAATTATAGTACTTAATGGTACTTAAAAAAGGAGGAAATAATGATATTACCTTCAGCCCAAGGGTATCTTTTCCAAGAATGGTTAAGAAGCAAAGTTCGTTCTTCAGTTGATACACCAGTTTTTCCACGAAACAAAGAAGATATAAACTCTTACCATGAGTCTGTGCGAAAGTTCTTTGAATCTGCTGCTGGTCCAGTTCCTCAATACGACCCTTTGCAAGCAGAGATACATCAAGTTCATAAGAGGGATGGATATCGTATAGAAGCAGTCAGTTTTCCTACTTTTGCAGGTTTAAGAATGACTGCAACCGCTTATGTTCCAGATTCTAACGCACCAGTTCCGGGTGTTCTTGCTGTACACGGACATTCAATGCACGGCAGGAGAGATGCACGAACGCAGATACAGTGTGCTGCTCTTGCAAAACTTGGATACTTTGTGTTGGCAGTAGATGCTTTTGGTAATGGTGAACGGAGTGTGGCGATTCCTGGAGAATATCACGGCGGGTTATACGCTGTTGCTCTATGGCTTACAGGCTATTCACTTTTTGGAGTCCAAATACACGAAAATTATAGAGCTTGTGATTACCTTGCATCTCGTCCTGAAGTAGATTCTACCAGACTTGGGATAACAGGCGCTTCTGGAGGAGGTAACCAGAGTTTCTATTCAGGGGCTTGGGATAATCGTTTTAAGGCAGTTGTTCCAGTATGTTCTACTGGGAGTTACTACAAACTTGTATCTTCGGTCAACTGTATGTGTGAAACACCTTTTGCTCTTGCAAACAAGTTAGAACAATACGATATCTTTTCTCTTACAGCACCCCGTTCTCTTCTTGTAATTAGCGCAAAGTCTGATGCTTTTTCTTTTAGGTATGAAGACGCAAGGGAGACTCTAAAAAAAGCAAGAGAAATTTGGAAGATGCTTGGTTGTTCAGAAAAAATTGCTTTTGACCCGCTACCTATTAAACATGGGTACCCATTGATTGCAAGAGAAAGATGTATTCAATGGTTCAACAGACATCTTAAAGGAATTGAAGATACTAAAGTTATAAAAGAACCTCCTGTAAATGTGGAGAGTTACGATACAATCTCTTGTTATCCTACAGCCGTTGTTTCTCAGGTGATGACTATGCCAGAGTTTTTTGATAAAAAGAGAGAAGAGGTTTTACCACAAAACAAACAAGTAACTGCTGAATCTGTTTCAAAAATATTTAGTTATAAAGAAAAAGTTAAACTTGAAATGGACAATCTTTCAGGTACAAAGTTTGTTAGAGAAAGTTCACCTGCAGTAGCAACTGTTTTTAAAGGGAAAGACGGAACTCTTGTATCAGCTCTTTGTCATTGGCCTGATTTAAATTTTAAGGTAGATGAAATTCTTATAATTGTTAGCAACAGTAAAGAGGAAATTTCACAAAAAGCAGTATGCCAGATGGCTCTTGTTAACAATATAGCGGTATGGGCTGTTGACCTTCCAGGTCTTGGTGAAGGGAGGTTGAGAGGAGAGTATGTTGGTAGTATAACTAGTTTAAGGGCATGTTATATGCTTGGCTTTCCACTCACTGGGTATTGGCTCTCTTTGATTCAATCAATAGTAGACATTGCAAAGAAGGAAGCATCGAAAGTATATCTTTACACTACTGAGGGTCCTGCTACTGCTGTGCTTGTTGGCTCTTCATTACTGGAAGGAGTAGACAAACTTGTTGTAGAAAACCCACTTGCTTCATATAAAGGCACAAATGTTTTCACAAATATACCTTCTGAGGCTTTGATACAAAACATATTAACTGAAGGAGATATTCCTGATTTTGCTGCTTTAAGGGCGCCAAACAATTTGTCTATAATTACGCCTATAGCAGGAAACGGAGAAAAACTATCTATCCCTGAGATGAACCAAATATTTTTACCAATAACAGATAGGTACACTTCACTGGGTCGCAGAGATAACTTACGTCTTATTGGAGAGGGAGAAGCAAAATCTACCTTATCTGGTGAGAGCGGATTTAAAAAATGTTTCTAAGAGTAGACTGAAACGAAATATCATAATGACCTTTTTACTGAGGTGTGACATTTTACTCTCTGGAAGGTTGGTTAAGAAAAAGTGTAAAGTTCTGGTAGAAGCAGAAGGTTTGCGCTAAGTTCTATTCTATCAAAAAGACTTTTTGTAAGAATATATTCTTTAGAAGTTCTCCCGAGTGCACCTATAGGCCCCAACCCGTCTATTGAGGGAATACCAACACTTGTCAACCAGTTAGCATCAGAACCACCGTTTCTACCTTGTGGTATAACCTTCTGGTTTAAGGCTAAGGCAGTTCTTTTAACTATATCAAAAAGAACTTCAGTTTTGGGAGAATCGAGAGGCGGCATAGGTTTGTTTGTTTCTTTAAGTTTTAATCGACATCCTTTAATTATTGGGGTGGAGATATCTTTTTTTATTTCTTCTAAAACTTCTTTCAAATACGCATTCTTCCAGAACCTTATCTCAAAAGCGCATTCAGCTTTGTCTGGTATGACGTTGGTTGCAACTCCACCGCTGATTTTACCAACATTAACAGTAAGTTTATCTCTGTCAATATTAAACGATTCCAACCAAGGTATTCTTTTAGCAAGTTCAACAATGGCACTCTCTTTTTCGCCTTTAAAAAGCCCAGAATGGGCAGATTTCCCTGTAACCTCAAGAGTAAAATTAGCAATACCTATTCTTTTGACTACTATTGTGCCTCCTAACTCTGAACCTTCATAAACAAGAGCAGAGGAAGTTTCTTTTTTAAGTTTAGGATATATTTTCTGAGAACTTATAGAACCAACTTCTTCATCAGAATTAAAAAGAACAGTAATAGATAAGTCTTCGAGTAGCCCACATATATCAAGAATTTTTAAAGTCCATACCAAGACGGTTAATCCACCTTTCATATCAAAAACAGCAGGTCCTGTGAGCCTATCTTTTGTGCGGGACATCTTCTTAAACGGGCTCTCTGTCTCCCAAAGGGTATCTAAATGTCCTGCTAATATAAGAGATTTTTTTGTCTTACCTTTTTTTGTAAATATATGATGAGGCGCAAAATTTTTATTTTCGTTATTTATTGTATGTTTGAAAGATTTTGGCATTGAACTTATTAAAAAATCAGCCATTTTGTTAATACCAGATATATTTTGAGTAAACGTGTTCTGCTCAACAAGTTTTTTTAAGAAAACGATTATTTCTTCTTCTTTTATATATATATTTGATTTTATAAGGTTGGTCATTTATATCTCTAAAATTACGGGCTATTTTTTGCAATCTTTCTTTCTGGCGCAGGGACCAACATAATAGGAACATCAGAACATCTTGCGACATTCTGGCTAACGCTACCAAGAAAGACTTCCTGCAAAAAACCTCTTCCCTGACTTCCCATTATTATCAAAGAGGCTTGATTTGCTTTTGAAAATCTAACTATCTCTTTTACTGGGTGCCCGTATAAAATTTCAATATTTATATTAACATCTGGTTTCTGTATAACTTCCTTCAATTCTTCTAAACGGAGTTTATCTGTCTTATTAAATTCTTCAAGGCGATGGCTTAAGTGGGGAGAAATCGTGGTCTTATTTTGGATATGTAACAATGTAACTTTTTTTGGACCTTTAGATATTAAACTTTTTAAAAATAGAGCAGCAAAGTCAGCATTTTTAGAGAAATCTGTGGGGAATACAACGTGGTTAAGAAACTCATACTTATCTTTACTAATGAAACTTTTCTTCTGGTAATGAGGTGAAATTTTTACCAATAAAATGGGCATTACTTGATTATAAACTGTGTCGCAAGTTATGTTTCCAATCAATAATTCACTTATTCTTGTATGACCGTGGCTACCAAAAACCATCAACTCACAATTGTTCTCTATAGCAAGACTGTTTATTTCTTTACAAGCCATCCCAACAAGAATATCAGCATCAACATTGAACCCTCTCGTATTCAAAAAATCTTTCTGCCTATCAAGTTCTTCTTGAAAAAAAGTTTTTATTGCTCCAATGTTAATACCGGGTATTTTTGTATGTTCTATACTTCTTATGATGTGAAAATTTTTAATACCTAACTCTTTTAACCCTCTTACACACTTTAAGAGTGGAAAAGATACAGTCCTAAAATCGATTGCAATCATTGCCTTATTAAACATATTTAGTCCTTGAATTGATTAGGTTTAGTTAAATTAACAATACCACTCTTAACCGATAATGTCAAACTTTCTTTTTAAAAATTCTGCATCCATTCTTTTTCGCCGTCTTCGGCGCTATAATTCCAACGAGTAGAAGGCAAAAGACGGAATGGGGGCAAGCCTCCTATTCGCTTATTTTGTCGCCCGAACGCCCAATTTTGTTATCCTGAACTTGTTTCAGATCTCTAATGTAACCCCGTAACGTAAGTAATAAAAAACGAGATTCCGGATCAAGTCCGGAATGACAATCTTTCCTTATTTGCCTCTCCCCTTGAGGGAGAGGATGCAAGGTGAGGGGTTCTTTTGTCTTTAGTTTTTGCCTTTGCTTGTCATTGCAAATCGTGTTTTGGTGTGGCAATTCCCTCGTATTTATCCTTAAACTCGCAAAAGCGGAAAGGGAGCCTTTAATTGCGTATATAGACCTGATACTTATATTCAAGTTGTATCTTTTCAGCAGGTTTTATTGGGACTTCCCACTTTAATATAGAGTGTGGATTAACTTTTTTTAAGCCTCGAGCAGACTTCTCGATTCGAGCTTCTGGAGAAGAAGATAGAACCTCACCTGAAAGCGTTTTTGTGACACTAAGAGTGATATTCTTATTTTTGTAACTTGTTGCTGTTAAGGTTCCTTTGACTTCAACAAGGTCATAATAGGAACCGTAAAACTGGGCAGCGTTACGCCTTCTATCTACTTCAAATTCTGCCTGTTCTGCTTTTATATCCACCGACTGCGTAATCCTTAGGTTGCTTTTCCCACCTGGGCTTGTATAATAGAGGGTATCTTGTCCGAGTATTTGGTTTGACTGAACTGTTGTGGCAGGCGAAGTTGTCCAAGGTGTTTTCCCAGTATTGGTTAAAGAAATACTATGCCAAATCTCTTCTTTTTCTTCTGGTTGATTTTTGTTAAATCTATCATTCTGGTCAATAGTGTCTTTTATCTTCCATTCGTATATATGCTCATAAGGTGTTTCTATTTCATAAAGAGGGTAATAACCTCGTTCATCTTTTTTAAGAGAAACATTCTTCTTCTCATAAAGGAAAAGTTCTTCCATTACTTGACCTTCTACGTTTGGAACATATCCAAAAAGTTGTTCAGTTGAAGCAGTATAGTTAAACATTACTACTTGTTGTGTAACAACAGAACGGTTGCGGGTTATTTGAGAAGGATTTGAAAGACTATTTAAAAATGTTGCCAGGTCTTCTTTCTTTGCTATGGGAGAGATAATCTCAGAAAACTGAAAATTAGGAAATCCTGATACAAAGTTTATGTCAACATTGTTTAGGTCTTCTATTTCGTTAATAATTTCTGCTTTCATATATATACGAGCTTTAAGAGGATTACTTATATCAACAGTACAACTCGGTGCCCAGGTAATCCCCTTTGTTAGGTATTGGAAACCTACTTTCCCTTTTCCTAAAGGGTTTTCAGCGTTTATTTCAAGTGCTGAACTTTTCTTTTTACGTTGTATGTCTGTCTTAAAATTGCCCTTTAATATGTTATTGTTGTTATCTTGAGGTACACTCACCTGTTGTACCAACTGTTTATTTAAGAACAAAACTTCCTCATCCGTCTGAAAAATCAATAGGTTAGATGTTGGTGGTTGATTATAAAACCCTCTAAGGTGAGGAGGTTGTGAAACGATGCGGTCGGTAGGGATAGATATAATTTTTCCTGTTAAAGATTTTTCAGGTTGCAACTGAATAGTAACTCTACTGCCAACATTTGCTTCAAGTATCTCAGATATGTTTATTGCAGGTATATATTCAAGCACTTCTTTTTCAAATGCTTTTGCTTCTTTTATTACAACACCTTTACCTATAGGGTATATCCAGAAAGTTCCGTGAACTGGTATTGAAAGTTGTTCAAAAACAAATTTACCATTTTTTTGGGACAATTCTCCTTCTGAAGTTACAAATCCAAGCCCGTTTTTAAAGAGCGAAACAGATACAATTTTACTATCTATTGATTGAGTAACCCCAACCTTTAATATAGAAAGTAAAACAAAGAGACCAACCTGCACAAAAACACTGAATCGTTTTATTTCCATATACCCTCCCCTGTTTTGCTATATTTCGTCAAATTTAACCCACGTTTCTTGCCATTACGAAGAATGCTTCCAAATGACATGACAATTCCCTCGTATTTATCCTTAAATTTGCAAAGGCGAATGGAGAAATTTTTCACATTTTATTTAAGAGGGATAAAATCCATACCCTTTTTAATCTTTTTCACTACCTCAACTACAAGTTTCACAATATTTTCCACATCATCAAGAGATATAATCTCCCCAGAAGTGTGCATATATCTTAATGGAACACTTATAAGTGCAGTAGCAACCCCGCCTCTTATTATTTGTATTGCCCGGGCATCAGTCCCTGTTGGACCAGCAACTGCTCCTATCTGATGAGGTATATTTAGATTTTTTGCAGTCTCTATTAGCAGGTTTCCTATTACTGGATTAATGTTTGCCCCACGATACAAAACAGGTCCTTTTCCCAGAGCAACTTCCCCTTTTGACCTTTTATCCATATCTGGATAATCTGTTGCTTCTGTAACATCTATTGCTATACCTACGTCAGGGTTTATGGTGTAAGAACTTGTGGTAGCTCCTCTTGTGCCAAGTTCTTCTTGTACAGTTGAAACACCAAATATCGAAGGTGCAAATTTTGTCTTATAAAGTCTTGCAAATATTTCTGTAATAGCAAAAACAGATATTTTATCATCAAACCCTTTTGATAAGACAAGATTGTTAGGTAGTTTTTGAAAATTGGTTGCAAAAGTAATTGGATCACCAATACTTACAAGTTTTTCTGCCTCTTTGCGGTTCCTCACTCCAATATCAATCCATAAACTTTCAACAGGGAAAGATTGTGGAACTTCGGTAGAAAGCCCTTTTTTTCTACCTATAACTCCCGGTACTCTTCCTTTACTTGTTATAATATTAACTCTCTGAGTATGAAGAGCAGGAAGATAGGTACCTCCTATCTTTTGGAAATATAGATACCCGTTATCGTTTATATGTTGTACTATAAGCCCTACCTCATCACAGTGACCTGCAAGCATAATTTTTGGTTGCCCTTTTGGGTTTATAATACCTATAAGGTTTCCAAGAACATCAATATCTACCCTATCAGAACACTTTTTCATACGGTTTAATACCACCCTTTGAACCTCTGTCTCAAAACCAGAAGGGCTAGCAGTTGACATCAACTCTTCAAGAAATTTTATAGACATTTTTTCCACTTACTCATCTCCTTTATTATGTTACATTTTTATAATCTTATTATAAGATTTAAAGCACTTTCTATAACCATCCAAGTAATATGACCTAAAATCATTCCAAGGAAAAAAGGTACACTTTTCCTGTAAACATTATGCCCACCAAAACGGAGAATAAGCCCTTTTATTAGCCAAGCAATAAAAATAGCAAACCACCAATTTCCGAGAGGTTGAGATTCCGCTATAGGAAACCCAAGATAATGAATTGGCCACCATAAGAATTTAGAATGTAGAAACATTAAAACTCCCATAAGTAATGCACCAATACCTGTAAATAGATATCTTGAAAAAATAATCTCTTTACTTATAGGAGATGTTAGTTTTGGAAGAATGAAATTAGAGATACAGTTAGCCATCTGACCACCAAAAAACCAGGGTCCGCCCCCTCCTGAAGCACCTGAAGTTGAAGCGTTAAGCGCTCCAATTGCATACCCCCCGCGTATATGCATCCACGCAGAAGCAACATAAGAAACTATGATTGCTATAATGATAGACGTTGAAAGAAGTTTTGGAGAGATGCGTGCCTCCTCCTGAATTTTTAAAGAGTTACCTGTTGCCATCATAATTGATGTACGTATATCGGCAGCCCAACTATATTGAAGTCCCATAGCGACATATCCTTGTGGGGAAACAATCTCTGGCGGTAACAAGTAGGATGTATAGGCAGAAGGAATACATTGAGCCTGTGCAGCAGGTAGCCCAGCTTGGCAAATAATTCTTGCCAAACCAATAAATACTGCTACAGAAAACAAGACAAACATAAATGAGGCAAACAAGGGCATACCAAAATATCTCATAAAAGAAACCATTAGAATAAAAGATATAATAGTGCCAAAAATTGCTACCCTATACGATAGCATTTCTTTTGAGTCGTCAATTGGATAATTTCTGTTGAAAGCTTTCTTAAAACAGTCTGTAAGATGTTGGCGTGCCCTCAAAAATAATGAAGCCACAAACATAAGCATAGCACCACCTGCTTCAAAGGTGGTTATTGCTGTCCTACCGCAAAAATGTTCGTTTGTACCGGGTATCTTAAACCCTCTCATATTTAAAAAACCGTTCTGAAAAGTAAAAAGAATATGGAACAACCATAATGAAAAAGAGACATTTCTCGGCATAAGGTATGCAAGCCCAAGTATAGGAAAATATGGGTTTAATCGTAGTGTTGCATTCCTCCTAAATAAATATATATGCCCGCTTAATTTCAGCATAGGAGTTCCTGTTACTCTTCTTGTGAACCAATTTAAAAAATAGTATATGACAACAATAAAAAAAGATAGCCAGAACTGTTTGTTTTTGAAAAGTTTAGGAACCCTGCTATTCTTTTCTTTTTTTACCATCTCAAGAGGAAGTATGGTTAGAGGATAAATCAACCGTTCTTTTTCTACCCACTGTTTTCTAAATAGTACCATCAAACATATTCCAAGAAAAGAAAATACAAGAACAAACAATAGTACAAACCCCATAGGTTTTAACCAGGCAGAATAAGGAATGGATTCTCCTGAAGGAAGACCCTCATAAAAATATTTTATAGCGTTTTCGTTTTGTAGCATAAGCAACGGACGAGTTTTATCAATAATAAGTTCTTGCCAGTTGTTGACAGGTGTAGCAAAATATTTAAACCCAGTAATAATAGGCATTAAAGAAGACATAAAACCCATACTTGGTAGAACAGAAGCCGTTGAAGCCATAATATATATAAGTAGCAGTTCAGAAACTTGTAGTACAAAAATGGAATGAATGAGTGGAAGAAGTAACAAAATAAAGAGAGCAAAAATAGCGGCTGGAGCCCAACACTCCCAACAGAAAACTCCGCCCGAAAGACCTTTTAGCATAATGTAAGGGTCGATCATTGCAATAAAGGCAGAAATACAAACACCTATGATAAATCCTCTTTTTCTCATTTTTTCCCCTTTCGTTTTGGTTACTTGCTTCTGTTCCTCTTATTTATACTTTCTGTTTGTCTTGTATGTGGTAATCTTGTCCTTATCTTGTCAAATGTTTATAGTCTTCTTCTCATCAGCTGACAACCTTGCTTTAAGGACAACCTCTGTTGAATAGAAAGAATCTTCAGCAGACAACAGGCAAGTACCTTCTTTTTTTATATGAGAGACAAAATCAGGGAAGAAAAATCTTGAAGGGGTGGTATCAACTGAAACAGGAGGATTATCATTTGTTACCAGAGTTGTCTTCCCTTCTTTAACCTCAATTATACCTTTATCCCCTGCTACCCTTATTCTGTCATCACCGTGTCCGCCGGCCTTTTCAGGATTAAGAAAATCTATATTAGCCGAGCCAAAAGTTCCATTTTTAAATGAAAGCCCAACTATGGCACAACTTTCAAGGTCTTGATGGTTAGAGTTACCCTCTCTTGTGTGACGGGCAAAGATTGTTTCAACAGGAGAGTCCATTATCCAAAGCATCAAATCTATACCGTGTATACCAACATAAGGTATAGTTCCTCCATAAAAATTTCTATCTCTGAAAAGAAAAGAACGGTTACCAAGTTTATATGTTTTTTGAACAGTTACCATTAAAGGAGTTCCGATGCTACCTTTCTTTATTTCATTATATGCAGCAAGAAACAGAGGGCTATATCTCATCTCCAACATAGATACATACTCAACCCCTGAGGTTTTATATACTTCTTTTAATTCCTCTAACCCTTCAAGAGTTAAAGCAGAAGGTTTTTCTGAAATACAATGAATACCTCTCTTAAGAAGTTGCATAGTAATCTCTTGGTTTAGGTAATAATACGAACCAACAGCGGCAATATCTGGTTTCAACTCATCAATCATTTGTAAGTAATCATCATAAATCTTAATATCAGGATAATACTGGTTGTAAACTGCAGCTCTCTTAGAAATATCTTCCTCTTTACAACCAGGTGAAAAACCGACTATTTTGGCGTTAGTAGATTTATCAATATCTCTAAAGACAATACCACTATGCCCACAGGTACCAATTATAACAATTTTCATAAAAACTCCCCTTATGTTTTAAATGGGTAATCTTCTCTTTTGTTCTTAGTCTGCTAAAAGCCCCTCCACCTACGCCAAGGTATACCTGCAGAAGCTTGTATTTTAGCGTAGGTTGGCTTCGGCGGATAAAGCTCGCAAGACAAACTACAAAAGACGGAATGGGGGGCTGTTAACAAAAGGTTCAAGCCTTTTGTTCCCCTACTCGCCCATTTTATGCCAAAACGCCCAATTTGTAATCCTGAACTTGTTTCAGGATCTCTAACTTAATCAACGCTGGTAAAAGGCACAACGTGAAAAACAAGATTCCGGATCAAGTCCGGAATGACAATCTTTCCTTATTTGCCTCTCCTCTGGGGGAGAGGATGGAAGGTGAGGGGTTATTTAAATCTTAAGAATCTTTTTAGCGTTTGCGCCAGTAATCTTAGAATATGCCTCTTTTGATATTTTCCCTTCCTTTAAGTTATCTTTAAAATAATTGATAATTTTTTCTGGAATATCTGGTTCTTGATGGCAGAGGTCTGTTCCTAAAAGAAGTTTATCTTGAAACTCCTCAACAAATTTATATCCAAACTCTCTATCTCTTGTTATTGCATTATAACCACTGCCTGCAGAAAGGTCACCATAAAGATTTGGATATTTTCTCATTAAAATTTCTATTTTACCGGGAGATTTTACTGGACCAACAGGGTACTCGTCTCTCTTGTCCAAATTTATATCCCCGCTTATCTCATCCCAAAAAGCCATAGCGTGTCCAATAAAAATCGTTTCAGGACATTCTCTAAGAACTTTTTCAAAGCGCGGCAACCCTGGGCTATCAACAAGCCCATAAAACCCACCAAACTCTCTATACAAATGAAACAGTACCGGAAACCCAATTTTACCACATTGTTTAAATAAGTTTATACAGAAAGGGTCGTCTATATAAAGGTTGGGGGTAAGTTCTCCAAACCCTTTACAACCAGCATCTTTATAAAAGTTTAATATCCAGGAAAAATCAGTATCGGGAGAATTGTTACCTGAACGTGGGTCAACGCAACAAAAAGGAATAAATCTGTCTGGATGCCTCTTGTATGACTTTATGACTTCTTCGGTTCTATATGGGAAAAAATTGTTTTCTGGGCTTTCACCTAACGGAAGAAGTACAGATTTTTCTATTCCAAGAGTATCCATTCTTTTTAGAAGGTCTTCTTCTGTAAAAGGTTTTCTATTCCATACTGCAAGAATGTGACTGTGTATATCTATCATTTTTATCCTTATTCTCTCCATTAACCTCTTTGCAACCCTCGAGGTTTATCATTACTATTGTTTTTATCCTTACTTTTGCCACCTAACGCCCCAGTTTGTTATCCTGAACTTGTTTCAGGATCTCTAACCTAACCTACGCTGGTAAAAGGCACAACGTGAAAAACGAGATTCCGGATCAAGTCCGGAATGACAAACGTGGGGGGTAACTTCATCCTTTATCATTACGTTTTTTCGTTTTCTCTTAACTTGTTAAAAGCCCCTCCACCTACGCCAAGGTATACCTGCCGAAGCTTGTATTTTAGCGTAGGTTG
>Ga0172382_10002762_pt1 | contig 28712 bp, 30 predicted proteins | sample Leawel138RmetaG_FD_122245 | JGI IMG/M metagenome (GOLD analysis project Ga0172382, IMG submission 122245) | Leachate microbial communities from a municipal landfill in Southern Ontario, Canada - Leachate well 138R metaG | ecosystem: Engineered > Solid waste > Landfill > Unclassified | place...
CATCATCTGCATTGCACGCTCTCTAAAACCTTCACTGTATCGCGACATTCCTCGCTCGCTTGCCGTCCCCTGATAGTTGACTGCCCAACAAAATGGACGCGACTTCTATCCTGACACAGGGGGCAGGGGTGAATGCAGCGAATAATCTCCAAACTTTTGATCTACCGTAGAAGGAGATTGCTTCGCGTCGCTCGCAATGACGGCATGACGAAGTGATCAGAGATTTCCTGGGAATAAGAAGCAAATATGGACGCTATCGCTTATAAGAACCTGCGCTACCTTGCGGAGCTGAGAGGACTGGCCGATGGTGAAGCAGGGGTGGTGCCGAGCGTGCACATGCCCACCGGCCGCGGCCTCGCGGCCATCTACAGCTCTTGATGGACCGGCAACGGACCCCGCACGGCCACGCCGATGCCGATGCCGGTGTCGTGGTCGACATCCGGGATCTGGGGTCCGACGCGCTGCATGCGGCCGCGATGCTGCTGGCCGAAGGCATGCGTGACAATCCGTTGCACGTGAAGGTGTTCGGCCCGGATCCGGTGCGCAGGGAGCGGCGCTTGCGGCGCTTTCTCGGTCACCTGGCCGCCTACGTCCGCTCGAATGGCCTGCTGATCGGTGCCTACGTGCAGGACGAACTGGTCGGCGTGCTGGGCATGATGCAGCCGGGACGCTGTCGTCCGGCAGGCAGGGACTGGCTGCGCTTTGCCGGCGTGATCCTGGCCGGCAATCCACCGCACGTGGTGTGGCGTAGCCGCCGCTGGCTGGCGGCGTGGGCACGGAACGACCCGCCCGAGCCGCATTGGCATGTCGGTCCGATGGCGGTGCGGCCGGAATTCCGGCGCCAGGGCATCGCGCGACGGTTGATGAGGCGTGGCTGCGGGCATGTCGATTCGCTCGGTGACACGGCGTACCTGGAGACCGATCTGGCGATCAACGCGGCGTTCTATGCGAGCCTGGGCTTTGTCGTGGTCCGGCACGAACCCGTACTCGGCGTACCTAACTGGTTCATGCGGCGCGCGCCCCGCGCGGATGTCGCATAGCCCGAAGGCAGCGTAGCGGGATTTGGGGTCGGTCGTGCGTGCATTCACGGGTTACCGCGCGGCGTGCATCGAGCGGGGCTGCGCGCTGTCTGGCCGGTCGCTTGCGCATGAAACGCGGGGAGAGGGCGACCCGCAATGCGCAGTGGGTCTCCTGCTGTTACGCTTTGTTCTGGTCTTGTCGTCACCCACCATCATCAAAACCACTTTCACGGAGCCCGCATGCCGCGCAGCACCGCCGTAACTCGACGTGGAGCCCTGTCGACGCCGGAGGTGCGCCTGATCTTCGGTGCATTGATACTGGTGATGTTGCTGGCCGCGCTTGACCAGACCATCGTGTCCACGGCGCTGCCCACGATCGTCAGCGAGTTCGGCGGGATCGAGCATCTTTCCTGGATCGTTACCGCCTACCTGCTGGCAACGACCATCGTCACGCCGCTGTACGGCAAGCTGGGCGATCTGTTCGGGCGCAAGGTCGTGTTGCAGGTCGCCATCGTGCTGTTCCTGATCGGCTCGGTCCTGTGCGGGCAGAGCCAATCGATGGGGCAGCTGATCGTGTTCCGGGCGGTGCAGGGGCTCGGCGGCGGCGGTCTGATGGTGACCACCATGGCGGCCATCGGCGACATCATTCCACCGCGTGAGCGCGGTCGCTACCAGGGGGTATTCGGGGGCGTGTTCGGGGTTGCTACCGTGATCGGACCCCTGATCGGCGGCTTCTTCGTCGATCATCTGAGCTGGCGCTGGATCTTCTATGTCAACCTGCCCCTGGGCCTCGCCGCGATGGTGGTGATCGCATGGGCGTTCAAGTCTCCGGCACGGCCGCAGCGCCCGACCATCGATCTTGCCGGGAGTGCCACGCTGGCGATCACGCTGACCGCGCTGGTGTTGTTCACCAGCCTCGGCGGGCACACATTCGCGTGGAATTCGCCCGAGATCCTCGGCCTGATCGGCATTACGGTGGTGGCACTGGCCGGTTTCATTTATTTCGAACGCAAGGCGAGCGACCCGATCCTGCCGCTGACTCTGTTCCGCAATCGGATCTTCACCGTATCGTGCGCGGTCGGCTTCATTGTGGGTCTGGCCCTGTTCGGCGCGGTGACCTACATGCCCCTGTACCTGCAGGTGGTGCGGGGCGTGAGCCCTTCGGTGGCCGGCATGCAGCTGACGCCGATGATGGGGGGTGTCCTGTTTTCCTCGGTCATCAGCGGCCAGATCATCAGTCGCATCGGCCGCTATCGGATCTTTCCGATTGCCGGCACCGCCGTGATGACGGTCGGCCTGGGCCTGCTCACCACGCTGGGTGTGGAGACCAACACCTGGCTGGCGTCCGGCTATATGCTCGTGCTGGGCCTGGGTCTTGGCATGGTCATGCAGGTGCTGATCCTGGCCGTCCAGAACTCGGTCGATTATCGCCATCTGGGGGTGGCGACATCGGGCGCGACGCTGTTCCGGTCTATTGGCGGCTCGGTCGGCGTGTCGATCTTCGGCGCTATTTTTGCGGCAACACTCAGCACGGCCCTGGCCATCCATTTCGATGGTGGTGCCAGCCTCCCTGCGGCCACCGATACCGAAGCCATCAACGCTTTGCCGGAGGCCTTGCGCAGCGAGTACCTGCATGCCTTCACGGGCGCGCTGCACCCGGTGTTCCTGTGGGCTGCGATCATCGCGGCGGCCGGCTTCGTCATGACCTGGTTTCTGGAAGAAATTCCGCTGCACGATGTCACCGGCATGGATACCATCGGCGAGAGCTTCGCCATGCCGCGTGACGCGACCTCGCTCGACGAACTGCAGCAGATCCTTGCCCGGATGGGCAGTCACGAGCATCTGTGGGAAACCTACCGCCGCATCGCCGCACGCCTGGAGGTGTCGCTGCAGCCCGATGAAATCTGGCTGCTGATCCAGCTGTGCCGCCAACCCCCGGCATCGGACCTGGAGCATTTGGCCAGCGACTACGCGATCCCACCCAAGGCCCTGGCTGCCATCGCCGCACGGCTGCAACAGCGGAATCTGGCTGTATCATCCGCAGCAGGCCGGCTCGTCCCTACCGGCCGGGGTCGCCAGACCTTCGAGCAGATCGTCGCAGGCTACCGCGAACACCTGGGCCAGTTTGTCGAACGCTGGTCACCCGAAGAACACGCCGATGTGCGCGCCATGCTGGAAGAGTTCTCCCGCAGCCTGGTGGATGAACTGCCCCGGGAGCCGGCCGAGACACCGGCCTGATCGAGCGGTCGCCAGCTTGCAAGCAGCCTGCTTGGGCTGGGCTGAATAGCAAATTTCCTACAGAATTCCCGAACCGCTCGCGGTAGACTTCTTTCCAATAAGAATACAACCGGGGTTTCCAATGTACGTTACTCAACGCAATTTCCTTGCGGCGATGTCGCTGTGTGCGGCTGTTGCTGTTCCAGGCCAGCCGTCCGAATAGATGGCGCCGCCCAACGCGACGCGGCCGCGAATACTACTTTGTAGCAGACTTGTTTCATGGTCATGGCAGCAGGTTAGTATCATTTCACTAACCCTTAACCAGTCATGACCCATTAACAATTGATTCCAAAGGTTATCAAGGGGGAATTTCATGAAATTCCAATCAGCGCTTAAATACACTGCAAGCCTGTTTCTACTGACTATTGCTAACGTTGGCCATACAGAGCTAATTACCTATACAGATCGGACAGCCTGGGAGAGCGTCGGCACTGTACTCTTTACGGAAGATTTTGAGGGCTATAGAGTCGATACCTCTTATGCGGCAACACCGCTGAATGTGGGCCCTTTTACATTAGCTACCATTGGCTCGTCTCGTTTTGACAACAATTTTGTTGATGTCCCTCGTTTTAAGTACTCAGGTATACCCGCGTCGTTTGGTAATGCGGCTGTATCTATTTATGTCGAGGGGCCATTAGCAACTGATATTATCTTTAACAGCCCTGTTAATGGCTTTTTTGCTGACTTTCTGTGGCCGGGCAATGGAATCAGCAGGCCGCTGCGTATGACCTTGTCGTTACTCGGTGGCGGCACCCTTGCTTTGTCAGTCCCCGGCGTGGGTGCTACGTTGGAACACTTTGGTTTTTTCTCCAGCGATGCAATCACCTCAATTCGGCTTTCTAACGGGGCAAACGATGGGATCATGATGGATAACATTGCAGTATCTGCTGTCCCCGTTCCTGCAGCAGTCTGGCTATTCGGTTCGGGCCTTATCGGTTTGATAGGCATCGCCAGGCGTAAGACAGTATAAGGATACGCGTCGCTTAAAAACGGCCACTCCGGTGGCCGTTTTTGCTTCTGAGGATGTGTGTTTCCAAACCCACCAGTGACTGGTTGTTCGGTCATTGTAGATTTCAGAGGGGATGGCTTTTATTTTTCCTATACTTGGATCGTGACCTTCACCGGCACGAGCTGGCGCTCCAAACCGCCGTCGCGTTGCTTCGGTCGTTGGCGGCGGGATCATTGGGCGAGGGGATGAACGCATGTTTCCAGACCGCAAAGATGCGGGACAACAGCTTGCAACACGACTGACAAGCTTGCTGGACGGACCGGCGGTCGTGCTGGCCCTGCCGCGCGGTGGCGTGCCGGTAGCCGCCGAGATCGCCCGACAGCATGAGCTGCCGCTCGATCTTATTCTGGTCAGAAAGATCGGACTACCGGGCCACGAGGAACTGGCGGTCGCGGCCATTGCCGGCCCTGACGGCGCCGATATGGTGGTGAATGAGGACGTGGCGGACGCCGCCGGGCTGGACCGGGCGGCGATCGACCGGCTGGCAATACCGGTGCGGGCCGAGCTGCGGCGCCGGCGGGCGCTTTACCTTGGCGACCGGGCGCCGGTGTCGCTGACCGGCAAGACCGCGATCATCGTCGATGACGGCATTGCCACCGGCGCGACGATGCATGCCGCGATCAGATCGATCCGGAATCAGGGCGCGGCACGGATCATTCTGGCCGTGCCCGTCGCCTCTGCCGATGTGCTGGATCAGTTCCGCGCCGAGGTGGATCAGATCGTCTGTCTGGAAACGCCGTTCCCCTTCCGTGCCGTCGGGGCGCATTACCGCAGTTTTCCGCAGGTCGGGGATGACGCTGTCAAGGCCGGCCTTGCGGCATTCCCTCCGGTGCCACACACCTAGCCAGGGTGTTGTGCAGGCAATCGCCCGGTATTCATCATCTCCGCTGCGCGCGTGAGATAGGCCCGCGCCTGCACCGGCCATTTGGCCGGCGTCCGTGGCTGCCGGTCCAGCAGATGGTCGATGGACAGCCGCGCGCGCGTCATGCAGCGAAATGCGCCGTACGTCCGCAGCAGACCGTCCGATGGCGCTGCAAACCCGGCAGTACGCAGGACCTCCATTACCAGCGGACCAATCCATGCCGCCCCCAGCAGCGCGCATTCCAAGCCGAGATAGTTCGCCTCATCAAAGATATCGATCATCAACATCTCGGTCGCGAATTCGATCCGATCAAACAGTACCGGGGGCGTGGTCAGGCAGACATGCTCCGGGCGCAGGTCACCATGGCCCTCGACGATCAGCCGGGCGGCCTCACGGTCCTCGATTTCCGCAGTGTGGCGCGCGATCAGCGCCTGGGCCTGCGCCGCCAAACCCGCGATATCGGCACCGTCCAGGTGATCCCGCAGGTTCAGGAGATGGCGGGCGTTTATTTCACTCTCTTTCAAAAGATGCGCGAGATAGACGCCCGGACGCGGCGGGTCAGTGCGACGTTCGCGGTAGAATGCCACCAGACGGTCCGCGACGGTGGCAATATCCTGCCTGGCGGGCATGCGACCCGACTGCAGCATCGCATCCAGCATGCGGTCGGCGGGTAAACGGCGCATACGGACCAGCCAGTCCACCACCCGGCCTACGCCCCCCAGTGCGAGCGCCCCGTCGGCTCGCAGCACCAAGGCATCCAGCCCGAGATAGACATCGGCGCCGGCCAGTTGCCGGTTCAACCGTAACTCTTCACGACAGGCGTGTTCACGCGCCGCGAGGCTGCGGTGATCCAGAAATGGCAACAGGACCGGTTTCTTAATCTTGAACGCTCTGTCAGCCGTCAGAAAGACAAAGGCGCTGTGGGTCTCGATCCGCTCGGCCCCATGAAACAAGCCATCGAGAAAGGCCAGCTTGTCACGGATGCTGACGGGATCTTCGGGTAGGGAAGCGGCATCGTGCATGGGTCGTGAAACGCCTTAGAAACCTCTGATTAATTCGTCGTTACGAGGATGCCTGGACCCGCAGGGTGAGGTACCCAATGCGATGTTGATCACGATCAATGCGGGCAAGCCCGGCCGGACTACAATCCTGCACATGCTGTTCTTCGCTCTGAATGCCTCTGCCGATCTGGGTCGTGCCGTCGCCGAAGCCGACAGGTTTCCCGTGGCTGACCATGAAGAACGCGAGTTCGCCGGCGGGGAACACAAGGCCCGCCCGCTGCAAAGCGTGCGCGGCAAGGATGTCTATGTGCTTCACTCCCTGCACGGCGAAACCGGTCATTCCGCGAATGATAAGTTGTGCAGGTTGCTGTTCTTTCTGGCTGCCTGCCGGGAACATGGCGCGGCGCGTGTCACCGCGATCGTCCCCTATCTGGCCTATTCGCGCAAGGACCGGCAAACCAAGCCGCGCGATCCCGTCACCACCCGCTATGTCGCGATGTTGTTCGAGGCGATGGAAGTCGACTGCGTCGCAACGCTTGAGGTCCACAACATCCAGGCGTTCCAGAACGCATTCCGCTGCCGGACGCTGCATATGGACACAGCCCAACTGTTCACCAAGGAAATTCGTGCGCGCGTGGGCAGCCTTCCGCTGACCGTCTTTTCACCCGATGGCGGCGGCGTGAAACGTGCGCAATTGCTTCGTGAAGCGCTGAACCAGGCCACCGCGGCCGAGGTGACTTTTGGCTTCATAGAAAAACGGCGCAGTGCGGGCAGCGTGTCAGGTGACCTGTTTGCCGGCGATGTCGCAGGCCGGGCGGTCTGGATCGTCGATGATATGATCGTCGGTGGCGGCACCATGCTGCGGGCGGCCCAGGCCTGTCGCGCCCACGGCGCGGCCGAGGTGCACCTGGCCGCCGCCCATGCGTTGCTGACCGAGGATGCGATTCAGTCGCTTACTGATCCCGCCATCACCAGTGTCACGCTGACCAACTCCGCCGCCGATACCGAGCCCGTGAAAACCGCTTTGGGCGACCGACTGCATGTCCTTTCCGTCGGTCCCCTCATTGCCGAAACGATACATCGTCTGCATTCCGCGTAATGGCCGGGGCAAGGCGCCGTCCGGCGGCCACGCCTTTGGCCATGCTTTGGCCGCCCGCAGCATGGCGCCGCCACCAGCTCGCTTGTTCGATTGATCCCAAGTAAGCCAACCGTTCTCAAGTGCCACCTCTAAGCGGAAGTGGCGGGACATCGGTTGGTCTGAAAACAAGGATGATCGATAAGTGGATGTAAAACAGAGGAATGTCCAAATGATGATGCAGGAGTTTCAGTAGAATTTCGCAGTGATCGGGTGAAAACAGAAGTGACTGCTCGTGCAGTCGTTGTGGGCACCAGGGAAGACGGTTTTTCTTCTCCTATACTTGAACAGGCGCCATCAGAATCCCCCTCAAGGGCTGTCCGCACGCATTGGGAACGCCACCGATGAATCCCGATCAAGGAGTGGAGTCATGTCTCTTTACTGGTACCGTCGGCCACGCCTCGTGGTCCTCAGTTCGAACAACTCCGTGCTGGAAGCGGCACGTGCCATGGAAAACAACAGCATCGGTGCCATCATGGTGCAGGATCGTGGGCGCATCGTCGGCATCGTGACGGATCGCGACCTTGCCGTGCGTGCACTGGGCCACAAGCTGGATCCCGAAACTACGCCTATCGCCAAGGTAATGACACCCTCGCCGCTGATGCTGACTCCCGACGACAGTCGCGAGGAGGCGATAGCGCTCATGCAGCAAGGCAACGTCCGGCGTATCCCGCTCAACGAGAATGGCCGGGTCGTGGGCATGGTGACGCTCGACGACCTGCTTCTCGACGAGGCCGCACCGCTCGATGAACTGGCCGCGATCATCGAGGCGCAAATCGGAGAAGGCGGCCCGGCGGAAAGTCCCCGATCACCGGCGCGCCGACGCAGTCTGGCCCGGGCCGAGGCGACCCTGTTGCGATTGATCATGGCGGTGCAGGCGGAAACGGATCTTGAGGATCGGCAGCAAACACAGCTCGCCATCGACACCACACTGGCGTTGCTGATCCAGCGGATTACGCCGGGAGAGGCGAAGGATTTCATCGCGCAGCTTCCATCGTTGTTGCAACCGTCACTGCGCGGCCTACCGCAGGGCCCGGACAAATCGATTGACCGGAAGGCCATCATCGCCGGGCTGTCCAAGCAACTCGGGCTGGATACGGCACAGGCCGAACGGTTGATCGGGCCGCTGATCGGGACGATCGCACAGGCAATCAGCCCGGGGCAGGCGGAAGATATCCGCCGTCAGCTTCCGGAAGATCTGCGCAGCCTGTTCACCGTACCCAAAGCTGTCGATGCGGCGTGATGTGTACTCGAAACCATCGTCCACCGGGGAGTTAGCCGGGGTCAGGTCCCGCAGCATGGCACGATCACAGTGCCAAGGCCACGGTACCGTCAAGGGTATCCACAGGGTGGGGACCAACGCCGACAATACGATCGATTCGATTGCATGGCACGACCACCATCCAGGCGCGCCGGTCATCGTCCACCACGCCGGGAAAGCACTGACCGTAGTCAAGTAGGGTGCTGACACGGCATACGGCCGAGACATCGCCGTCCTCACTGACCCGTAGGAAGGTGCCGCGCTGGCAGAGGGCACTGCCGGGGTGTGGTAACGATTTCACGCACTATCCAGGCATGGGTCAGTGGCTGGTGCCAAAACCCTCGTGCTCGGTATAGGGCGGGACGGGCAGACCGGCAATGATCATGCCCTGGCGGACCGGCCCATCCGGAAACAGGAGACGCAGGTATTTGTGCCCACCACGGTCCGCAAAATGGTCTGCCAGCATGTCGCTGAGCTCACGACCACTAGCTGCCGGTCCGTCAATCAAGTAATGCTCCCGCAGCTGATGGATCACTTCCCAGTGGTCATCCGTGAGTTCGATACCCTGCTCGGTGGCGTTGAGTCGACCCTGCTCTTCGTCCCATTCCTTCAGATCCTGTGCACGGTCGCTGCGACGTGCGCTGGGAGTCTCGGGGTTGTCGATGATGCGTCGGTCCTTTGTCATGGCGATGTACCTCGTGGGTGGATTGATCGTACTCAGTCTAGACGCTTTCGCTCGCCATTGTGTCGAATGCCCATCGGCAGGCTGGACGCCGGCAGCGATTACCGACTCAGGTTCCGCTGGAGAAACCCCCGGTTGGCCCGTTCCCGGAAGTTCTTGCTATATTTCGGGTGGATCGTGCGGTATTCGTTTGCGGTTGCCCGGTATTTCCGTGAGGCTGTCGAGATGACAAGCATCACGTGGAATCCACAGGGCCGCAGCGCCGGGTAGACGCAACGCCATCGGTATGGCGATATACACAACGGGTTTCGAGGGCCAGAGGAGTGACGACGGGGATCGCTGTAAAGCCGTTTTCCCGGATGACCGAAGCCTGCGATATTCCCTTACGAGGTATGGATTGAAAATTACAGCCCTCCAGCGCTCGATAGATTCTCAATCGCTTCTAGGGCCGTTTTGATTCTCTCAGGCAATACGCCTGCAATGATTTGCACCGGCGAGTTCGTCAGCAGGTTTTCATACACCTCGAAGAGTTCGTTTCGACGGTGCTCGTCTTCACGCAGCGGCGATGGCTCGTAGGGTATGTCTGGCCTGCAGAGCAGGAAAAGATCTGGGTGCCAATCCGTTTTCATCTGCCGGAGTCTTTCGGGCAAAGGCCCGATTTTATCGCGGTGCCACACTTCAATGACCTCGATACCGGTATCTACAATAAGCACCCGTCGTGCAGAATTTTTCTTCTCGGAAATATTCCGCAACTGACCTTCGGCAATGGCTATCAGATCGTCTGAGGTATAGTTGCGATCGATTTCGGTTAAATACTCAACCGCAAACTCTGGCACCCAGGGTTCGTTGAGCGCTTCCGAGAGGGCAGCACACAAAGTGGATTTGCCGCTGCACTCTGGCCCAGTAACCACTACCATTTTGATGGGTGACGTAGCCATAGTATGCTTCCACTATAGTTGGTAATTCACCTGTGATGGATTTTTATCTATTGAATAGTAGTCAAACACCACCACGATCGCTCAAGTCCGACAGGCTCCCAGCGGCAAGCCGAACCCACAGAGACCCGGAACCGACATGATCAGCCTCAAACGTATCGTCCTGGATATCCTCAAGCCCCATCACCCCGATGCCCTGGAATTCGCCCGCAGCATTGCGGCCTGCGGTGATGATTATCATGTGCTGCTGACCGTCATCGAGATGGATGAAAAGACTGAGACCCTGCAGGTGGTGGTGGAGGGTGACGATGTGGATATGGATCAGGTGCGCGAGGCCATCACCCGGCTGGGTGGTTCGTTGCACAGCATCGACGTGGTCGAGGTCCAGTCCGCGCCGGACGGGGAGTAAGGCCGCCCCGTGGCCCTTGAACGCATCGGGTTCCTGCTCCACATCACCCGCAGCCACGGCATTATACGGCGCTATTTCGTGGTGAATGGTTTTGATGGTGCACTGACCATGCTGGGCATCGTCACCGGTTTCTATGTGGGCGATACCCAGGACCTGCAACTGGTCATCGGTGCCTGTGTCGGTGCCGCCATCGCGCTCACCATGAGTGGCCTCAGTAGCGCCTATATCAGCGAGCGGGCTGAGCGGCGCAAGGCGCTGGCCGAGTTGGAGGAATCCATGATGGCGGACCTCGGCGACTCGGCACATGGCAGTGCAGTTCGCTGGGTACCGCTGTTGATTGCGGCAGTGAATGGCATGGCACCACTGCTGCTGTCGCTGCTCATCACCCTGCCGCTTGCGCTGGCCCAGTGGGGCCTGCCGTTGCCGCTGTCGCCCCTGGTGATGGCCATGGTCACGGCGCTGGCAGTGATCTTCCTGCTGGGCGTGTTCCTGGGCCAGATCGGACAGATCTTCTGGTTGCTGAGCGGTGCACAGACGCTCATCATCGCGCTGTGCACCATGGTCATTATCCTGCTGGTCGGCTGATGGGTGACGCCTCCGCCAGCGGCCGTACTCCAGCCTGGCATACCCGCTCGGTGCCGCAGACGCTGGAGGCCCTGGGCAGTGATCCCGTCACGGGCCTTACCCATCGGGAAGCACAATCCCGTCGTGAGGAGTTCGGTGGTAATTGCCTCGCCGAGGGCCACCACCGCTCTCTGCTGTCCATGCTCCTCGGCCAGTTCGCCGACTTCATGATCCTGGTACTGCTCGGTGCCGCGGTGGTTTCCGGGGTGATCGGTGAGCCGCAGGATACCATCGCCATCCTGGTCATCGTGCTGCTCAACGCCATCATCGGTGCCGTGCAGGAGTTTCGTGCCGATCGTGCCCTGACCGCATTACGCGCCATGTCGGCGCCGGAGGCGCGGGTGGTGCGCGAGGGTGAACACCGGACCCTGCCCACGGAGGATCTGGTGCCCGGTGACCTGGTGCTGCTGGAGGCGGGTGACGTGGTGCCGGCGGACCTGCGTCTGCTCGAGGGGGTGGAACTGCAGGCCGATGAAGCGGCGCTCACTGGCGAATCCCAGGTGGTGGACAAGGACGAGGTGCAGCTGGTCGAGGCGGATCTGCCGCTCGGCAGCCGCCGCAATCTGCTGTTCAAGAGCAGCCTGGTCACCCACGGTCGCGGCCGTGGCCTGGTGGTGGCCACCGGTATGGCCACCGAGATCGGCCGCATCGCCGAACTGCTGCATACCCAGAAGGGGGTGAAGACGCCGCTGCAGGAACGGCTGACCCACTTCGGCCGTTACCTGACCCTGGCGGTACTGGCCATCTGCGCCATCGTGTTCGTCAGCGGTCTGCTGCAGGGGCAGCCACTGGTGCTGATGTTCCTCACCGCCGTGAGCCTCGCGGTGGCCGCTATCCCCGAGGCGTTGCCCGCTGTGGTCACCGTGTCGCTGGCCTTCGGCGCCCGCAAACTCAGTCGCCATAACGCCCTGGTGCGCAACCTGCCGGCGGTGGAGACCCTGGGCTCCGTCACCTACATCTGCACCGACAAGACCGGCACCCTGACCCTCAACCGCATGACCGCCGAGGCCTTCCTGGTGCAGGGGGCACGCTGCGACAAACCGCCCTCGATCAAGGCATCTCCCTGGCGTGAACTACTGCAGGCCATGGCGCTCAGCAACGACGTGACGGAGCGCGATGGCGAACCGGCGGGTGATCCCACCGAGGTGGCGTTGCACGCGGCGGCCCGCGACGCCGGGCTGGAGAAGGCGGAGCTGGAAGCGGCGCTGCCGCGCGTTGCCGAACTGGCCTTCGACAGCGACCGCAAGCGCATGGCGACGTTGCACGCGACGGACCAGGGCGTCATCGCCTATGTGAAAGGCGCACCGGAGGCAGTACTGGCGTTATGCACGGAGCAGCTGGGCGATGCAGGCACTGCAGCGCTCGATGTCGAGGCGGTTACACGGCAGGCACAACTGCTGGCGGAGGAGGGATACCGGGTGCTGGCCCTGGCGCAACGCAGCCTGTCTGCCCTGCCCGATGCCCTGCAGCCGGAAGCCATCGAGCGGGACCTCACCCTGCTGGGCCTGGTGGGGCTCATCGATCCGCCGCGCCCGGAGGTGCCGGAGGCGGTGGCCGATTGCCGCGCCGCCGGCATCACCCCGGTGATGATCACCGGCGATCACCCGGGTACTGCACGGGCCATCGCCCTGCGCCTCGGCATCCTGCAGGAAGGTGATACGGTAATGACTGGTCAGGAACTGGCCCGGCTGTCGGAGCAGGATTTCGATCGGCACGTGGGCTCGATCCGTGTCTATGCCCGCGTCAGCCCCGAACAGAAGACCCGTATCGTCATGGCCCTGCAGAAGCGGGGCGAGTTCGTGGCCATGACCGGCGACGGCGTCAACGACGCCCCGGCGCTGAAACGCGCCGGCATCGGCGTGGCCATGGGGCAGAAGGGTACCGATGTGGCCCGCGAGGCGGCGGACATGGTGCTGCTGGACGACAACTTCGCCACCATCGTGCAGGCGGTGCGCGCCGGGCGGCGCATCTTCGACAACATCCGCAAGTTCATCAAGGACACCATGAGTTCCAACTCGGGGGAGATCTGGACGCTGTTCCTGGCGCCCTTCCTCGGCCTGCCGGTACCGCTGCTGCCGATCCACATCCTCTGGATCAACCTGGTGACCGATGGCCTGCCGGGCCTGGCCTTCACCGCCGAACCGGCGGAGCCGGGCTTGATGCAGCGCCCGCCGCGTCCGCCCCGGGAAAACATCTTCGCCCATGGCATGTGGCAACACATCCTCTGGGTGGGCCTGTTCGTCGGTACCATTTCCATCGCCGCCCAGGCCTGGGCCTGGAACCGCGGCGAGGAATACTGGCAGACGGTGGTGTTCACGGTGCTGACCATCTCCCAGCTGTTCCACTCCCTGGCCGTGCGTGCCGAACGCGCCTCCTTGCTGCGTATCGGTCTGTTCAGCAACCTGCCCATGCTGGGTGCGGTACTGCTCATGGTGGCGCTGCAACTGATGGTGATTTACGTGCCCGCCCTCAATGGCATCTTCCACACCCAGCCGCTGCCGCTGCCGGTGCTGCTGGGTTGTTTCGCATTGTCCTCGTTGGTGTTGTTCGCGGTAGAGATTGAAAAATGGCTGGTGCGTGCCGGGATGCTCTATCGGAGGAAGGCTGGCGCAATAAAAAACCTGTCTGAATGAATTCGGACCTGCGAGGGGACGCGGCACATCGAAGAGATTCCGTGGGTACTGTCAGTCCAGTCAAGGACGCGGGCGATCTCCTGGCGCACGGTAACCAGCGTGCCGGCTGGGATGCGGGCCAGCGCTTCGACCATCCAAACCCTGAGTACCGCCAGGTGCCCGACGGGTTATCGCCATGAACCAGCTCGGTGCGCGTGCCTGGTGCCCGACGCCATGAGCGTGGCGGGTTGTGCTCGGTATCACCCACCTTTGCATCACGATGCACCTGATCAACAAGGCGGGGCCTCCCGCAAAACGCCTCAGATCGGTTCGGCCAGGGCAAGGGTGCTCCAATATCAGGATCTGGACCGGGCGGGGCCTAGCCCAAAATTGAGCTGAACCACACCGGGATGGGTCACGGCGTGTGGCACGGCCCTAAGATGGGGCTCCCCGGACTGTGATCCGTATCTTGAAATTGCAAAGGGAAACGCTTGACATGGTAATGCGAATGATTATCATTCATATCCAATGATCTCACGTGATGCAATCTACAGGGCATAACTGTGTGCACGGATTTGAATCGATATCAAGTTGAATCGACGGCGAAAAGGAGCGGCTGCACCAGGCGGAAGAAGCTCTGGGAGCTCGAACCTCCGTCCCACTGCAGCGTTATTGGCACATGCCTTTCGCTGGGAGAGCTTAGACGTCTTTGCCAAAAAATGCGGATCAGTGTGCAGACGACCCTGTCGGATTACGAGCTGCACCGATCCTTCGTCGGAATCGCCGGGAAACAGACGTATGCGTCCAGATATTTATGCAAGCACCTGGATCAGAAGTACCGGGCCGCGATCCGCCATTTCGCCAAGGCGCAAGATGATGCAGAACTGAAGAAACGCTGGGATGAGGCGGTCGCATCCGGCGATATCGGTGGCGCCTACTGGGCGCTGGTGAGTCACCCCGAGGCATCGGATGCATTGGTGGATCGCGTGTACGGAGAAGTCCACATGCTGTCTCACCTGGCCGGCGCTGCGGTGCGTGTTGATATGGAGGAACTCCACCGGCTCCGGCGTCAGGCCCGGACACTCGTTCGGCAGCTGACAGACATTCAACGCAAGACCAAGGCGCAGATCACAGAAAGAGATAACACTATCCGCCGGTTAAGCGATCAATTGACGCAAACAGAGGGTGCAACCAGAGACCTTGAAGTGGCACGCAAACAGCTGGCCGCGTTGGAGACCGATCCCGCCTTGCGTCAGAGGAGGGACGATGTCGAAAAACTCGCGACGATGCTCACGGCCGAGCAGTTGCGGGCGCAGCGGGCTGCAGTCAGTGCAGAAACATGGGAAAGGATAGCGATCGAGAAAGGTGGCCGGAATTTGTATCTGGAGAGCCAATTGGCGGAAGTGCATGCCGAGCGCGATGTGCTGGAGGCGACACTGGAGAAGCTACTGACACCCGATTGCAGCAGCTGCGCAACTCAGGAAGATTGCCTTGGCGGTATCAATCTGCTTGGTCGCTGCATTCTTTATGTGGGCGGAAGAAGTCGGCAGTGTGCTCACTTCCGCTCGCTGGTGGAGCGGCAGAATGGTCAGTTCATTCATCACGATGGGGGCTTGCATGGTGGCCGGTCGCGACTGAGCTCGATCCTGCCACAAGCCGATGTCGTGCTTTGCCCGCTGGATTGCGTCAGCCACGATGCAGCGCATCGGGTCAAACAATTCTGCAAACGTCATAGGAAGAGATTGGTACTACTACCCAGATCGAGCCTGGCGGCCTTCGCCCGGGGGTTGAATGAATTGGTTGCTTAAGAAGCCTGCTGGAAGACATAGGGGGAAATTTCACCCGACCTCCATTGGCAGAATGGCAGATGATGTGGGTGGTGCAGCCACCGCAAGCGATTATCTGCGGTTGGAAGTTTCAGTGGAGACGCTGTCGCGGCTGTTGGTCAGTGGTCAATTGTGCGCGGCGGATTTTCGTTGTCTGGACTGTGAATCAAAGCAGTGCGTATGGAGGTTATTACTTATGAATTGTGACTGGAGTAGCGGAACGAACAATGGATGACAGACAAAGCAATGCGATCCCAGACAGGCAAATTGAGGGCTGCCATAAGAAACAGCGAAGATACGCCAGTCAGGCACTTTTTCATGATGCGCGGGAAATTCTAATCGACCATGCTGGCCACGAATACCGGCTCCGAATCACCCGGCATGACAAACTTATCCTGACCAAGTGACAACGGTAAACGATACTGTAAAAGCGACCTTCAGTGGATCACCTGTGCCGGAGAATCGGTTCTGTAACGATGTCAATGGAGAATGAAACCCCTGATAAATTAAGACAATCATCGCCAGCCAACAAGCCCTTGCTTCAGTAGCCAGCATCACTCCTGTGAAACATAAAAGAGGCAGAGATGAACGAGCAACTGAAGCGCAAGCCAGTAGTAGTGCCTATTCTTATGGTGCTGTCATTACCACACGCATACGCACAGGAAAACACTGCGGTAACAGCCGCCACATTGCCGGCAATCACCATCACGGCCAAGGGCTATGTCGCCGACGAACTGGAGACTCCGGCAGCCACCATTAGCATGGAACGTGAGGAGATACTCCAGCGCGGTGCCAACAATGTCGGTGATATTTTACGTGGCGAACCAGGGCTGGCTGTGGCTAACGATAGCGCGCAAGGCCAGAACCCGGTAATTCGCGGTCTGAAGAAGGAGAGCGTGGTGTTGCTGGTGGATGGAATGCGACTGAATTCCGCCCAGCCGGCCGGTGCCATCGGCTCCTTCTTGTCCCTCGGCCTGGCGGAGCGGGTAGAAGTGGTCAAGGGCCCGGCGTCGGTACTCTACGGTACGGGAGCATTGGGCGGTGCGATCAACGTGCTGTTGCCGCAGGCCAGATTCATCCCCGGCACCGGGCTTGATATTTCCACTGGTGTTGACAGTGCCAGCAGCGGCATACGCGGTACCGGTGCGATAAATGCTTCCCAGGGAGATCACGCAATGATGTTGGGGGCCTCAGTGGCTCACATTGGAGATTATAAGTCCCCCGAGGGAACGATACCGCGCACCGGTTATGACTCTGATAGCTTCATTGGGCAGTACCGCTTGCGTATCGATACCGCGCAGCAATTGCGTCTCTCGCTGCAACAGCACCGCGACGAAGACGTGTGGTACCCGGGTTCGACCAAGCCACACCCCAATCCTCAAGTGCAAAGCACCACCTTGCACTCGCCCAAACAGACACGTCAACTGGCCGAGGTGGGTTACAGCCGCAAGGGCACGGGTGACAAGCCACTCAACTTCGACCTGCGGCTGTACCGGCAGGAAATGCAGCGACAGATCTTTTCACACGCCAATGGCCCCCTGAACGACAATATTGCCGAAACCAATGTCAGCTTCGATACCAATGGATTGGATGCCAAGGCCGACTGGCTGGTCCATTCCGCCCATCTGTTGTCGTTCGGAGCCAACGCCTGGCGCATGGACGCCTCGCCAGATCGACATCTCGCTATGCCGCCGAGCTTCGAGTTCATACGTAACGTCCCTTTCGAGGACGGGCGTATCGAGGCGCTGGGCTTCTATCTACAGGACGATATGTATTTCGATAAGCTCAATCTGCTGGCTGGTATACGTCACGACACGGTTAAGGGGAGTGCCGCCTCGGTGAGTAATGGCACCGTCACCACGGGGTTGGATCGCAGCGATAGTGCGCTATCGGGTAGCCTGGGGGCGATCTATGAAGCCACACCGCTGTTACGGCCCTATGTAAATCTTGCGCGCGGCTTCCGTGCTGGGGAAATGCGCGAGCGTTTCGAGGCGTCACCGCGCGGTGATGGTTTCTTTTATGCCGGAAACCCGCAGATCAAACCAGAGCACGCCACCCAGGTGGAAATCGGCCTCAAGGGCGCGAACGACAGGTTCAGCTACACGATTTCTGCCTACCACAACCGGATTAACGATTACATTACCGGACAGGATATCTCCAATACGCCAGCCGCCAGTACTGCTTGCGGTGCTGCCAATGCCAGTGCCTGTAAGCAGACCATCAACCTTGGCCGCGCCACCCTCACCGGACTGGAGGCGCAGGCACGTTGGCAGGCCGCAGCGGGGCAGTGGGTGAGTGTGGGTTATTCGCAGGTCCGTGGTGAGAATGACGACCTCAACGAGCCGCTATTCCAGATGCCCGCCGACGAACTGTCGCTAGGCTGGGAAGGCCGCATCACTCAGGGCTGGACGGCGGACGCTACGTTACGCCTGGTGGATCGACAGGATCGCATCGCCACGGTCTTCACGCGTGGTACCGAGAACGCCACACCCGGGTTCGTCACTGCTGACCTCGGCGCGACCTACCGCTGGCTACAACAGAGCCTGCATGTTGCCGTGAAAAATATCGCTGACAAGGCCTACCACGAGCACCTGACTGAAGGTATTTCTGGGCAGGAAATCAAAGCACCCGGCCGCAGCTTTACTGTTATTTACCAAGGACACTTCTGATGGTAAGCATCCTTCACTTCATACAGCGTTACCGCTGGCAATTTATTTCTGGCCTGCTGGTGTTGGCTCTTTCTGTGGTACTGGTCTTCTTCGGTGCCTTCGGCCGTGTCGCCGAGATGCCTTCCAGTGACGGGCGTGTGAGACTTTTGGTCTCCAATGACGAACGTGACCTTATTCTCGCTGAAATGCGCGATATGCTCGCTGCCAGCCAAAGTATCCTGGATGCAGCGCTCGTTGATGATATGTCACGCGTTGCAGCGGAGGCACGCAAGCTCGGAATGTCCGGTGTACAGAATATACCGCTGGAAATTCGTGGCCCACTGATCGGTAAACTTCCAATCGAGTTCAAGCAGTTGGGGTTCTCTGTACATGAAGGTATGGATACCATCGCTCTCGATGCCGAGGCCTTGGGAGATCGTGATCATACGCTCAGGCAACTTGCCGATCTGATGAACAAGTGCGTCGCCTGTCATGCCACCTATACCGTCCTGCCCCCCGGACAATCTCCCAGGATCAGCCCCGGAGAAGGATGGTAACGCCTGCCAAGCTGCTATGTGCCCCACGTGTTCTTACTATCTTCCCAAAAGTACATTAGTTTCTACAGCCACAAATTCAAGCGGCGCATCAGCATATGATACGGAAATAACCCCTCACTGCACTGTCAACTCTTCACCAGATTCCACGGCTGGTCCACCGACGTCACCTTCCGGAGTGAGTACCTCAGGAAAAATAATTTTCAACGCCGCTTGTTGGGAATTGATAGCCGTCTATACTCAAACAAGCACTATAGGGGGGCGGATCAGTGTATGCACCAGCGTTCACCACAGGTATTGCATGGTATCGCACTGGTAGGTGTCACCACCTTGAGTCTGTCAGTGCTCCCTTCCGTTGGTATCGAACTTGGACCTGAGGATCTGGCGGCCGCATTTGCGGTAGCCGGCTTCGAGCGCACCGATGACGGACGCTACATCCGGTGCCACGAAGACCCGCCCACCCTGTCCTACATGCCCGGCCACGCCGAGGTAACCGACCTGAACGGGGACGGACAACCCGAGGTGTGGATCACCGAGGGCAGTATCTTCTGCTATGGCAACACCGGCAGTGCCTTTGTGCTGCTGACCCGTGACGGCAGCGGCTGGAGAAAACTTCTCGACGAGATTGGTATGCAGGTCATACTGGATACCAAACACGGCGGCTGGCCGGACATCGAGGTGGGTGGGCCCGGTTTCGAGCCATTCCCGGTATACCACTGGGATGGGGAACGCTATGCCCCGGCCAACTGAGATAACCCTGTACGCACTCCGCCACAACTTCGACCCGCATCACTCCTTGCGGTTCAACCCGGCCTATGCCTCATGTTTTCTGAACACGGTTGCGCTTGCGACAACGGGTCAGTTTTCACGTTTTCTCAGGTGAGGGCACGACCATGACCAAATACTGCGGTGAAGTGAAGGAAGTCAGCGACACATCAGGTGGCGGCTACGTTGCCGTCGGACACAGCGACGCCAGAGACAACTACCAGAGCATCTCAGTACCGATCGGAGGTGTCGTCAGCGTGGCAACTGAGTTGCCGCTGCTGACCATCGGCGACACTACCTTCAGAAGAATCCGCCTGTGTGTACCGGAAGTGGCAGCCTATATTCAGGCTGGCGAGACAATTTGCATTTATGCCTTTGGGCACATGCTGCGAAAAAAGATCATCATCGGCGTCCGTGCCGGGAACGGTCCCTCCTGGACAATGGGCTTCGGTCGCATGCTGGGCATGGCATTCACCTACCTCGTGGTGTGGCCGTTTATCGTCGGTATTCCCGCGCTGTTCGCAGGCTGGATTATCGGCATCCCGTTCGGTCAAGTCGGCGTAGCCGTGGGCGTCACACTGGGCTTTCTTTTTGGCGTCGGAATTTCCTGGTTGAGCGCATTGCGCCTGATTATGACATGGCGTGAAATGCAACGTGAATGAACAGTCGGAGGACGGCGTATCGTGGCTGTTTTTGGCCGCCTGTCGAAGTGCGATGGAAAGATGTGCACACCCGGAACTGCTTACCTTTCATAAGCAAGCAGGAACCTGGGAAATGGCAGATGGCAACCGGTAACAGGTCCTGCATGGAATGCTTATATAAGATCCTGAGTAAAGGACGGGAGACGCTCCCCTGGAGATTTTCGGTCGGAATATCAGGACGGCGGGAATACAGCATATAGCGTTCATTCCGCTGACAGTATGCTTCACCGATACCCTGTCGATGTGCAGGTCAGATCGACGACCGACCGATTGCGTGGACGGGCAAGTGAAGGTAGTTCAGGACACGAACCTGATGCTTACTCCTTTCGCGCTGGTGCCTGTGTGAGGGAGATCATGAGGCAGTACCGCCCTGACTGGTGAAGCGGAGAGCGGATATGACGAGATATTGTGGTGAAGTGAAGGAAGTGATGGGGGCGTATACGACGGTTACCCTTACGCTCGGCGATATCGTTATGAAGAAATTCCGCTTGTGTATGAGCGAGGTCGCCGATTATATCCGCCCCGGGGATCGGGTGTGCCTTTATGCTTTCGGTCACTTGCTCAAGACCAAGATCATCATCGGCGTCAAATCGGAGACAGGTCCGTCCTGGACCATGAGTTTCGGCCGTTTTTTGATCACATTCATCTTGTATCTTACTCTGTGGCCCGTCCTGGTGAGTCTCGGCGCGATCGCGGTCTTTGCGCTGCCACCGATGATTTTCGGATGGGATACTTTGTCCAATCTGGGGTTTCTGCTTGGAATAATCTATGGTGTGGTCATCTCGCTTATCAGCGGCATCCGCTTGCTGAAAACATATCGGGAGATGCAGGCTGACTGCGGGTAATGGGAGAAAACCAGGGTCTGGGCTTACTCGGCAGTATGGGTTACCGGACGGGAACGTCCGGAGTTGCGGTATTTTCACCGTTCACTTGTCGCACGAGAATGCCCAGTTTCGCTTGGTTCAAGCCAAGCCGTCGCCCGGCGTTGCTGAAGGCTTCAGCGAGGACGTCCGCCCCGTCGGCATCTTGGGTGAACAATCGGCTCATGGGTGTCTATTATATGGTGGAGGCGGCGGGAATACCCGCCACGTCATGCGTGGCTCGCCCCTGCGGGGCCGCGACGCGTTCTACGGCACCTTCCGGTGCCTTGTCGAACCCACTCCGCGGGTTCTTTGATTCCCGTGCCGGATAAACGAAAACGCCACCGCAAGGGTGGCGCTTACGAGTTGAATTCAAGTTGTTTTTTAAGGCATTTCTGGCTCGCCGGCCTCACCCAGGCCCGGTTTGGGCGTGATGGACAGCACGGCATTTTCGAACAGTGTGCGATTTCGCAGTTGTTCCTCGCTGTACTTGCCGTTGCGGGGCACCAGGGCGACATAGTCGCGCAGTATGAGTGCCGAGCGCCTGGCCTTGTAGCCTTTCAGGTAGGGCTGGAGTTGTTCGAGAACGTGCAGGGCCTGCCGGTTGTAGATCGCGTAGGTATAACTCGGGGTGTGGTGTGAATGGCTGATACGCTTGCGGGTTATTTTGCCGGCACCCACGGTTTGCAATACATACTCGAGCAGGACCCGCTCGGTATTGCTGATGCTGACGGCCAGTTGGCGGTATTCGTTACGATGCTTGCGCGACAGGGTGATGGTGCCTTCGCCGTCGATGAGACCCGCGATATAGGCAGCGTCAAGTTCGCTAATGCTTCTGGGTGTTGGGTAGGCGGCCATCCATGGCCCTCCCGGGAATAAGGTGGCCCTGACTCAGAAGTCAGGGCCGGTGTTGGTGGAGGCGGCGGGACAGCTGTTCCCGGATTTTCATCCAGGGCTGGACTATTCCTTCACCTGCCGTTGAAGGCAGGGGAGGGCGTGTTGTGGATCCTTGCCCCCTGGCAGTGATCCACCCTAGTACTCCATGGAGCTATGCTCGTTAGGAGCCTATGAGTCTCTAGCCGGCTTACGGGTTTCCCCTTCACCGGACGGCGTTGGCATGGGACCTCTGTCCTGTAGCGTTCACCGTATGAGCCCTCTTTTCCAACGGGGATCACTCCCCGTGGCGACCATTGTGTTAATCGAACCCGCGTCCGCAAGTCCTCTGCCTTCGGCTCTACATGCGTATCCACGTCTATTGATTTAACCGGCCGCTACCCGACGGGCAGGGAAAACGGACGGCGATCCCAGTTAGGTTTTAACGGATCAGCCCTGGGAGAGCCTCACCGCGATCTTGTGAGAATCGACGCCTGATGCCCCTGATTGCTCAGAAAGCCCGGGCGCACAAGCACGGCCCCGGTCAGACGGCACCCTACTGGGTTTTAAGCAGCGAGTGCGTAGTTGTCGTCGTTGGCAACTATGGTTTTGCAATGTGTTTTACGAGGGCATTGCACCTCGGCATGCACCTTAGGTTTCGCAACCCACGTCGAAGCCAGGTCGCCCCCATTTGATGACTTCTTCTGAAGCGGTGCCAGTATACCACACCGCAACATTTCACCGCCGTCCACCCCCGCCCACCTTTGCTTCTCGGCCTTGGGCCGGCTCCTAAGGGAGTCCTGCAGGGGCGCAGGCGACGACGGCTTACCTACTATATGGTCCCGGCACAGGGTCTTTTCAAGGGGGTGCTCGCCAATGGGCAGCACCATGATCAACGCTCGCGGGTGGCTCAGCCGTGGCGCAGAATGCGCTGCTTCTCGCGCTGCCAGTCGCGGTCCTTGTCGGTGGCACGCTTGTCGTGTTCCTTCTTGCCCTTGGCCAGGCCGATCTCGAGCTTCACCTTGCCGTGCTTCCAGTACATGGCCAGCGGGATCAGGGCATAGCCCTTGCGTTCGACCGCGCCGATGAGCTTGGCGAGTTCGTGGCGATGCAGCAGCAGTTTGCGGGTCCGGGTCGGGTCGGGGTGGATGTGGGTGGAGGCGGTCAGCAGCGGGCTGATCAGGCAGCCGATCAGCCAGGCCTCGCCCTTCTTGAGGATCACGTAGGCATCGACCAGCTGTACCTTGCCGGCGCGCGCGCTCTTGACCTCCCAGCCCTCCAGGGCCAGACCGGCCTCGAAGCGCTCCTCGATCGAAAAGTCGTAGCGGGCCTTCTTGTTGAGTGCGATGGTGCCGCCGGTCGTCGCTTTGGATTTTTTTGTTGCCATCGGCGCATTATAGGCCGGCGGCCCTCGCCGCGGCCATCGATTCGCCTGTAGCCGGTTGAGGCGCTGGCAATTTTCCCGGACAATGGCGCGCACCCCGGTTGGAGACAAAACCCTGATGACGCGACGCACGTCCATCCACGGCGAATGGTCGTCCCGGATGGCCTTCATCCTGGCGGCCACCGGCTCGGCGGTCGGTCTGGGTAATATCTGGCGGTTTCCCTACATCACCGGCGAGGGCGGCGGTGGGGCCTTCGTGCTGGTGTACATGCTGTGCGTGCTGGCCATCGGCGTGCCCGTCATGATGGCCGAGATCATGCTCGGCCGCCGCGGTCGGCAGAGCCCCATCAATACCATGCGCACCCTGGCCGAGGAGTCCGGCCGGTCACGCCTGTGGGCGGGGATGGGCTGGATGGGTATGGGGGCCGGATTCCTGATCCTGTCCTTCTACAGCGTCGTGGCCGGCTGGACCCTGGCGTACATCTTCCGTACCGGCTCCGGGGTGTTCACGGGGGCCACTGCCGACGGCGTCGCGGCGATCTTCCGGACCTTTATCAGTGATCCCGAACGGCTGTTGCTCTGGCATACCATCTTCATGGTCATGACGGTGGTCGTGGTGTCGCGTGGCGTGAAGAGCGGTCTGGAGCAGGCCGTACGGTTTCTCATGCCGGCCCTGTTCGTGCTGCTGGTGGCGATGGTCGGCTATGCCATGAACACCGGCGCCTACCAGGAGGCAATCACGTATCTGTTCCGGCCGGATTTTTCCAAGCTGACCGGCCACGCCGTGCTGAGCGCCATGGGGCAGGCCTTCTTCAGTCTGAGCCTGGGCATGGGGGCGATCATGATCTATGGGTCGTATCTGTCCCATACTGCGTCGATCACCCGCATGGCCTTCATCATCGCGCTGCTGGACACCTTGGTGGCGCTGCTGGCGGGGATGGCGATCTTCCCGCTGGTGTTCGCCTACGGTCTGCAACCGCAGGGCGGCCCCGGGCTGATCTTCATGACCCTGCCGATCGCTTTCGGGCAGATGCCGGGTGGCGCAATGTTCGGTACCGCGTTCTTCGTGCTGCTGCTGTTCGCGGCCTGGACATCGGCGATCTCCCTGCTCGAGCCGATGGTTACCTGGCTGGTGGAGAACCGCGGCATGAGCCGGGTGAAGGCCGCCACCGGGTCCGGCATCGCCGTCTGGCTGTTCGGCCTCGGCTCGCTGTTCTCTTTCAATATCTGGGCGGACTACAAGCTCTTCAACAAGACCTTTTTCGATCTGACCGACTACCTCACATCCAATGTGATGCTGCCGCTGGGCGGCCTGCTGATCGCCGTCTTCTCGGTCTGGATGATGACGGCGGAGGTCAGCCGTGGAGAGTTGGGCCTGCGCGACGGCTTCGGTTACCGCAGTTGGCGGTTCGTGGTGCGCTACGTCGTGCCGATCGCGATCATACTGGTGTTCCTGAACGTCACCGGTATCCTCGGCTTGATCGTCTACTAGCCGGATGGGATACAGCTGATGACGACCTCCATCCACAAGTCGGCGCTCGTGCCCTATACGCCGGCGGAGATGTTCGCCCTGGTGAGCGATATCGAATCGTATGCGGAATTCCTGCCCTGGTGCCGGTCCTCGCGGGTGATCTGGGCGGAGGGGGACGAGGTGCGGGCCTGTCTGGATATCGCCAAGGGCAGCCTGCACAAGTCGTTCACCACCCACAACCGCCAGCAGCGCAACAAGATGATCGAGATGCGCCTGGTCGAGGGACCCTTCGAGCGTCTGGAGGGTTACTGGCGCTTCGATCCACTTGGCGACAAGGCCTGCAAGGTGTCGCTGGATCTGGAGTTCGAGTTCGCCAGCCGGATGCTCGGCATGATGATCGGGCCGGTGTTCAGCCAGATCGCCAACTCCCTGGTGGATGCCTTTCAACAGCGCGCGGTGCAAGTCTATGGAAAACGCTGAGCAGATCGAGGTAGAGGTGGCCTATGCCCGGCCGGATACCCAGCTCATCCTGAAGCTGCGCGTACCGCGCGGCACCACCCTGGAACAGGCCGTACGCACCTCCGGCATGCTCGAACGCTTTCCCGAGATCGATCTGGCCAGTCACGAGCTCGGCATCTTCGGCAAACTCAACAAGCCCGGTACCGAACTGCGCGACGGCGACCGCGTAGAGATCTACCGCCCCCTGATTGCCGATCCCAAGGAGGTGCGCAAACAGCGTGCCGCCGAGGGCAAGCGTATGAAGAAGGGCGGTGGTGATATTGAGGGGTAGGGGGGGCGGGATTCGGGATTCGGGATTCGGGGTATTGACAGCCCATCCAGGGGCTTCACACTCCTTCCCAGATCCCAGATCCCAGATCCCAGATCCCGAATCCCGAATCCCGACCCCCGAATCCCGAATCCCGAATCCCGAATCCCGAATCCCGAATCCCGAATCCCGAATCCCGAATCCCGACCCCCCCGCCCCCTAAATCTCGTCCTCGCCGAAGCCCATCCAGTTCCACATGCGGGTGAGGATGCCGCGTGCCTTGCGCTTTTGCGGCGGGACGACGACCGTGGTCGATTCCGGGCCGGCGGCGGCGAGTTCGGGTTGCGGGTGCGGGCGATAGTCGCCATCGATGCGCACGAGCTGATCGTCCTTGAAGTATAAGGTGACACGCTGCTGCTCGATCTCGCCCTTGCCAGGCTCCATTCGATAGAGAAAGTCCCAGCGGTCCTGATGGAAGGTGTCGACGAGCAGTGGCGAACCGAGGGTGAAGCGCGCCTGGCGTTTGGACATGCCCGGCTTCAGCTGATCGACCATCTGCTGGGTGATGACGTTGCCCTGTTGTACGTCGATGCGGTGGATGAAGGGGATGCGCTCCACCGAGGTGCATCCCGTCACCAGCAGACTTGCCAACACCAGGGCAGGAATGAGAAGCTTTTGCATATATATCGAGCCTTAGCGGGCTGCGCCGAATGGGTCGGCATGATACCCCAGCCGCGGTGCGATTACACGCTGCAAGGTGGAGACAAGATCATGGATTCACACGAGTTACGCAAGGCCGGCCTGAAGGTCACGCTGCCCCGGATGAAGATCCTGGAGATCCTCGCGAGCCACTCCCGGGACCGACATATGAGTGCCGAGGACATCTACAAGGCGCTGCTCGAGGAGGGCGAGGACATCGGTCTGGCGACGGTGTACCGCGTCCTCACCCAGTTCGAGTCGGCGGATCTGGTCAGCCGACATCACTTCGAGGGCGGGCACTCGGTGTTCGAACTCAACGAGGGTACGCACCACGATCACATCGTCTGCGTGAAATGCGGGCGGGTCGATGAATTCATGGATGAGGTCATCGAACAGCGGCAGCGCGTCATCGCGGAGAATGCCGGCTATGAGATCACCGATCACAGCCTGTACATCTACGGTATCTGTGCGACCTGCCGCGAGGCCACCACGCGCTAAGGGCGAGAACCGCGCCGCTTCCGTTCCGGGGCGGGCCGCTGCGCCCGCTGGATCATCTCCTCGGCATGCGCGCGCGTCTGTGTGGTCACTTCCAGGCCGCCCAGCATGCGGGCGATCTCGTCCACACGTTCCGCATCGCTCAGACGGCGGATGTGGGTGCGGGTGGTCCCGGCGGCGGTGAGCTTCTGTACCTGGCAGTGCTGGTGCGCCTGGGCCGCGACCTGGGGCAGGTGGGTGACGCACAACACCTGGCGGCGCTCACCCAGTGAGCGCAGCTGCCGGCCGACCACCTCGGCGATACCGCCACCGACACCGCTGTCCACCTCGTCGAACACCAGCGTCGGGATGTCGCTGCCATGGGTGGCGATCACCTGGATGGCGAGACTGATGCGCGACAGCTCGCCGCCCGAGGCGACCTTGGACAGTGGTGCCGGTGGCTGGCCCGGATTGGTGCTGACGTGGAACTCGATGCGGTCCAGGCCATGGCGGGTGAGTTCGCCGCTCGGCAGCGGCGCCAGCGCGACCTCGAAGCGTCCGCCGGACATGCCCAGTTCGTGCATGGCGGCGGTGATGCGCCGGCCGAGTTCTTCGGTCGCCTGGCGGCGGCGGGCGCGAATCTGCAGTGCCAGCGTCTCGAAGGCCGCGGCCAGGCGGGCGATATCGTGTTCCAGCGTCTCGAAGTGTTCGTCGGCATGCTCGAGCCGGGCGAGTTCGGCGCGGCTGCGCTCGAGCAGGTCGGGCAGCTCCTCGGGTTTGACGCGGTGCTTGCGCGCGACCTGCTGGAGCGCCGCCAGACGCCGGTCCAGCCAGTCCAGTCGGCCGGGGTCGAGGTCCACGCGGTCGGTGTAGCCGCGCAGCTCGTCACTGGCCTCGCGCGCCTGGATGAGCGCGCTGTCGAGCAGCGCGCAGACCGGCTGCAGTGCGGGGTCGAAGTGCAGCAGCTCGCTCAGTTCCGTGTGGGCGTGGCCGAGCAGGCCGGTGGCTGAGACCTCGTCCTCGTAGAGCGCGGCCACGGCACGCTGGCAGGCCTCCAGCAGGCGCCCGGCGTTGGCCAGGCGGCTGTGTTCCCCGTGCAGTCGCGGCAGCTCATCGGGCTCGAGGTCGAGCGCCTCCAGCTCCTGGAGGTGGAAACGCAACAGCTCGCTGCGCGCGCCGCGGTCCTGGGCGGCACCGCGCAGCTGTTCCAGTTCGTCGCTGCGTGCCCTGTGGTCGCGGTAGATGGCGGCGAGCGCCGCCAGGTCGTCGCCGTGCCCGGCACAGGCGTCCAGCAGTTCCCGCTGCACTTCGCGGCGCAGCAGCGACTGGTGTTCGTGCTGGCCGTGGATATCGGCCAGCAGTTCGCCGATCTCCTTGAGCAGTTGCACCGGCACCGGGCGGCCGTTGATGTAGGCGCGTGAGCGACCTTCGCGACCGATGACACGCCGCAGCTGGCAGTCGTGGCAGTCGTCGTCGGCATCGAGATCGTGGGACGTCAGCCAGGCCCGCAGCGCCGGCAGGGCGTCGATGCGGAAGGTCGCGGTGATCTCGGCGCGCGCGGCCTCGTGACGGATGACTTCGGCACCGGCGCGGTCACCCAACGCCAGCCCGAGCGCATCGACCAGGATGGATTTGCCGGCACCGGTCTCGCCGCTCAGCACCGTCATGCCGGACGCGAGTTCCAGTTCCAGTTCGTCGACGATAGCGAAATCGCGGATGTGGATGTGGGAGAGCATTCGGGGGTTGGGATTCGGGATTCGGGATTCGGGGGTCGGGGGTCGGGGGTCGGGATTCGGGATTCGGGATTCGGGATTCGGGATCTGGGATTCGGGATTCGGGATCTGGGATTCGGGGCAGTGTATCCG
>Ga0172382_10002765_pt1 | contig 28697 bp, 36 predicted proteins | sample Leawel138RmetaG_FD_122245 | JGI IMG/M metagenome (GOLD analysis project Ga0172382, IMG submission 122245) | Leachate microbial communities from a municipal landfill in Southern Ontario, Canada - Leachate well 138R metaG | ecosystem: Engineered > Solid waste > Landfill > Unclassified | place...
AAAATGTTATTTCATAGATTTAAACCTTTACTTAAAGTAGATAAAGCATTATACGTTAATTCACCAAATTCAAAAGATTATTCTTTTATAGATAAATTAGGTATATTTAGCGATAATATTATTTACAAATCACCAAATCACCTGTATAATATATTTGAAAGGTTTGATACATACTTATATTATCATGCAAATAAATGGTTTGATCCACATCCAAAACTTTTTCATGAGTGTTATTATTATAATAAAAAAATTATATATATAAACGAACATGGAGTTCTTGATGGTAGTTATTTTAGATATACAGATTTAAAAAAGAATGGATTAAAAAATAGATTTTTTACAAAAGATGATGAAATAATTAGAGAATTTAATGATTAAAGAAGTTGATGTAAATGAAATAAGATTTTTATGGAAAAAATTATGGCCTAGAGGATTTGAATGTTTAAGTAGTAGAACATATATGGATGGTTATGATCCTTTATATAATAAATCAAAACTTATTTGTTTAGGTTATTTTTATGAAAATAAAATAGTTGGTGTAAATAGTATATTTAAAACAGGTAAATCGTATAGAAGTAGAGGTTTATATGTTTTAAAAGAATATAGAAGTAGAGGAATAGCTTTCAAGTTATTGAAATCATCCATAATTATATCGAAGGATTTGAAAGCTAAATTTATATGGTCAATGCCTAGAATCTCGGCTTTAAATGTTTATGAAAAGGCTGGTTTTAATAAATCATCTGATTTTTTTGAAAAAGGCGTTGACTATGGACCTCACTGCTATGTAATAAAAAAATTTTAAAGGAGTTATATTTTGGCAAAACCTTATTATGTAAAAAATTCAGAACTTTTACCACATATTCATGAATATAGAGAAACGGGTGAAGTATCAGAAGAATTAGGAAGATTAATATTAAAGATAGCAACAAATTATGCTAATAAAGGAAGTTTTTATGGATATACATGGAAAGAAGATATGGTTGCGGAAGCTGTATTAACATGTGTGAAATATATACATAATTTTAATCCAATAAAACAAAAAAGACCTAACCCTTTTGCTTATTTTACCACAATAATACATAATGCATTTTTAAATTATATAAGAAAGCAAAAGAGACATAGTGAAATAAAGGATGTATGTTGGAAAAATTCACACCTTCTTGATAATGAAGAATTATATCACATAAAAGGTATAGATTATAGAGTTTTAAAGAGAAATGAATAATAGAACTAATATATTGTTTACAACAACTAAATGTAATCTTTTTTGCTCTTATTGTTATGAAGAGGCCAGTAGAGACGGTCTTCCAGAACAGATAGAAATGTCGGAAGAAATAATAGATAATTATCTTAATGAAATATCAGAAAGAGAAAAAGATTGTATATCCACAGTTGTTATAATGGGTGGTGAAGTATTTTTAAAACCTAAATTATTAAAATATATAATAAACAAAATGTCATCTATGAAACATAAATGGGGGGTGTGTATAACTACAAATGCAACTCTAATAAAAGAAGACTTTTTAAAAAAATTATATTTAGAAAAAGGTAATAATACATTTATAACATTCGAAATAAGTTATGATTGTAGTGGACACTATAGACGAATTTTTAGAGAATCTAAAAAATCCACAAAAAAAATTGTTGAAAATACAGCTGATATGTTTGTTAAAAACAATATACCGTTTAAATTTAGCTACACATTACATAAAGATAATTATAACAATTTTGTTAAAGATATGATATATATGTGTGAAAGATGGGGTAAAAATGATAATTTAATTGCAATTAAATTATCACCCTTTTTTCAAGAACTTTATGAGAATTTTGGTGACGATTCATTAGAAAAATTAGAACCTTATGCACATTCAATATATAATAGATATAAAATAGGTATTTGTAATTTTTCTTGCAACATGTGTAAAAAATGTGATAAAAGTAATTTTATTGGAAATGCTTATTTTTCTCCTAAAGGAGATAAAATACAATATGAACCTTATGTTACCAAAAAAAATTTTGATAGATGGATATAGTAACAAATATATACAATTATATAGATGTTTACATAGTAGTTAATATGTAGTATAATTATTTAATGAATGAGAAAATATTTATAACAGATACACATCTTGGTTTATCAAAATCTTCTGATTTGTGGCATAATGTCACATTGGATTTATTCGCAGAGGTACGAGATTATTGTTCCAAGAATAACATCAATACAATAATACATCTTGGTGATTTCTTCCATGATAGAAAAGTATTAAATACTAAAACACAAGAAGTTGCCCATCTTATAGTTAGAATGTTCAAAGGTTTAAATTTTTATATTATTGTCGGAAACCATGACACTTATTATAAAAATGTATTATATCCTACAAGTTTAGAATTTTTAAAAACATATCCTTGGATAAAAATAGTTGATGAAGTTATAAATGTAGATGATTTAACATTATGTCCTTGGGGAAAAATACCCCAAGAACAGGGTGAATATTGCTGTGGTCATTTTGAATTAAGAGGGTTCCATATGAATAATTCTTATATATGTGAACATGGCCAAGATCCATCTATATTAAAAGGCTTCAAACATGTATATTCAGGGCATTTTCATACTCCATCTACACAAGGTAACATAACTTACCTTGGTTCAGCATTTCCACAAACATTTCATGATGTTAATTCACCAAGAGGATTCTATTCTTTTAAAGAAGGTGTTTTAAATTTTCATGAATATAAAAATTCTCCTAAATTTATAAAATGTAATTCAGATAATTTCGAATCTTTTGATATAAAAAACAATATAGTAAAAATTACATTTACTAAAGATTATGGAAGTATAGAAAATCAAAAAATATTAGATAAAATTTATTCAATGGAGCCATTAAAAATAGATCAAGATTTTGAACAAATAGTATCTAATAATGATATGGAAATGGAAGCGAGTATATCAGAATTACCGGAACATAAAGATATAATACAAGATTTTATAGAAAAAACTAATAAATTATCTCCAAATATAAAGAAAAAGGTTTTAATTCAAATGATTTATAAATTGATGGAGGAAATATGAGTTCGGTAACATATACAGAAACTAATAAAGAAGGTTGGGTTAATTTAGTTTTGAAAAAGAAAAATTTTTGTAATTATCCAGGTAAATGCAATATAGATAAGAATATAAGCGGTGATTTATGTGTTTATTGCGGCCATAGAATACCACTTGATATTCCAGCGATGTTAGAAGATCTTAAAAGAAAGGAGTAAACAATGGGTAGGTTTAGAGATGCGGATGATAGTGTTCTTGAAATTGTTAGAAAGGTAAGAGAAAATAATTTTCCAGAGTTGCAAGGATCGGAAATAAAAGTACTTTTGGATCAAAAGAAAAGAATGTCAGGAGGTAAAATTGTATTAGGTAGAATGAAGAAAACCAATGAGTTGGAAAGACATTTAAGTTCTAGTGAAACAGGATCGGATGAGGGTTATGATTATATCATGTATTTAGATGAATTAGCATGGGACATTGCAAATGATGAAGAGAGGGAGAAGCTTGTACGTCATGAGCTCCGTCATTGTAGTGTTGATATTGAATCAAACACTAATCCATATAAAATTAGAGGTCATGATATAGAAGATTTTGAAGAAGAGATTAGATTAAATGTTGATGATCCGGGTTGGGGTAATAGATTAGCTGAAAGAGTTGTTTTAGAATACGAGGCCGAGGCCGAAAGAAATAGAGGAAGGAGAAATTAATTTATGAAAATGAAAGTGTATGAAAAACTCGTTGGTAGTGGTTATGAACCTATTTTAGTTCGTAAATTGAAAAAAGGTGATGTTTTTAAAATTTGTGAAGGTAGAAAATATATAGAAGGCGAAGATGGTTGTACTGTATTTGTAGCTACCAGCGATCCTTATCTAAAAGATAGAGAAGATGGTGATGGTCAAATATGGACCATAGATTATGATATAAATTTAAATTTATAATAATCATAGGGGGGTTATAACCCCCCATTATTTTTTAAGGAGGAGTTTAAAATGTTAACATTTATAGGAAGTTGTATAGGTATATTTTTTAAAGGAATTATAGGATCATTTTTTGTATCTATTTCTATGTTTCTTTTTTCATTTATTATTATGATATTAATTAAACTTATTGGTATGGTTTATTATAGTATAAAAAAGTTGAATAGTTAAAAATGATAGAATTAAAAAATATTAGATTTAAAAATTTTTTATCATTTGGTAGTAGAATACAAGAAGTGCCTATTTTAAACGGCGTTAACATTGTATTAGGCCATGATAAAGATAAGGACAAATCAAACGGTGCTGGAAAAAGTTCTTTTTTAGAAACTATTCCTTTTGCTTTATATGGCCAAATACATAAAAATGTAAAAAAAGAAGATATTATTAATTGGAAAAATCGTAAAGCTTGTGTTGTTGAATTGGATTTTACAAAAGGAAATAAGGAATATAGAGTAGTTAGGGGTATAAAACCTAATATATTCGATATATATGAAGATAACACATTAATTGATAAGCCATCACATTCTCGTGATTATCAAATTATATTAGAAGATATAATTGGTCTTAATTTCCAAACTTTCATGTCATTAGTTCACACCAATATAAATTCTTCACAACCAGTTTTATCTATGAGTAAACCAGAAAAAAGAAAATTTATAGAAAAGGTTTTTGGACTTGAACTTTATAGTTCGCTTAATGAAATTGCTAATAACAAACTTAGATCTGTTAATGATAAAATAAGAGAATGTGAAATAAGAATAGAAGGAAATAGAGTAAGATCTATAGAAGTTACATCTTCCATTTCATCACTTGAGGCAAAAATAAAACAAACAAGTTCCACATTCTTAGAATTAAGAGAAACTAAAGAATTATTGGATGAATTATATGAAAAAATAGATGGTAGTGAAGATGAATTATATGATGTAAAAAATGATATAATAAATAAACAAACACAAGTGGCACAGATAGATGTTATTACTAATAATATTAAGAATAAAAGTAAAAATACAATAACATATAAATTTTTGCCTCCAATTGAAACATCATACTCTTCTTTACTAAAATATAAAGAAGAGTATGATGCTGTTTCACATAAAAAAGTTAAATTGGATGAATTAATATCTGAGTGGCACTCAAAGGATGATGTTCTTGATTTAATAAAAGAAACGGAAATGTTTATAGAAGATGGTAAAAACATAATATCTGATTTATTGATAGAAAAAAGGGAAAGTATTTTATATTTGGAAAATCTTAATAAGGAGATTTTTAATTTAAAGAATCAAATAACATCTTTAGAAAAAGGCGCTATTTGTCCCACATGTGGTCAAAAAATAAAAGAGATTCCTATTGACCATATAGAATATATAAAAAAAGAAGTAGAAATAAAAGTAGAAAAAACAAAAGAGGTTAAATCTTTAATTAAAGAAGTAGAAATAAAAATAAACGAACATGATACTTGTTTATCACTTCTTAAAGATGATAAAAACAATATAATAAAAGTATTTAATTATATGTTAAATGTTGAAAATGAATTGGGAAAAATAAGAGAAGTAAAAGATGAAGAAATAAAGTTTTTTGAAGATAAAAAACTAAAATATGAAAAAACAAACGAAAAACTTGATAAGTTATTGGAAAAACTTAAACTCAAAAGAGATAGAATTAATACTGATATTAAACTCCATGAGGAAAGAAAGCATACTTTGGAATTACAATTCAAAAAAATTGATGAAACTAAAGAAAAAATTAATTCTCTGGAACAAAAGATTCAACTTGAAGAAGATAATAAAAAAGAATTTAAATCTATGTTAGAAAGAGAAAAGGCTATTTCCAGGCAAATATTAATTGATAATGAAGAATATAATAATTTAATAGTAAAACAAAAAAATATTGGTGATTATTTAAATGCTATAAAATGGGTTTGTAAAGATGATAATATAAAGAAGTTTGCTATTTCTTATAAAATGCCTTATCTCAATAGTAGAGTAAATCATTATTTATCAGAAGTTGGATATGGATTTTACGCTGTAATTGATAAATGGTTAGATGTTGTTATAAAAGCTCCTGGTATACCTAATGGAGGTTATGGATCACTATCAGGTGGCGAAGCTCGTGGAATAGATTTATCATTACAATTTGCTATTCATGATATAGCTCGTTTACAATCTGGTATTTGGCCCGATACAATGGTTATGGATGAAATTCTTGATAGTAGTATTGACGGTAAAGGTATAGAAAAAATAATGGGCATAATAAAAACAAAGCAAATAGAACAAAATAATAAAATTTTTATTATATCTCATAGAGAAGAAATGGACCAATTTGAACCTGATAATATATATTTTGTTGAAAAAGAAGATGGTTATTCAAAGATAAAAATACAATGATATATCATCACAAGATAAAAAAGAAATAATTAACTATTTTCAGTAAAATTCAATACAGAGGTTAAATTTTTAAAAATATTAATGTTTACTTTTTTTACTTTATAGTCTATTATTATAGATAATTATAGTGGAGAAAAAATTAATGAGTAAATTTAAAGGTGATGTTAACTCAATTAAATCATGATTATGTAATATATATCATAAAAGAGGATTAATAAATGAATTTTGATGAATTAAAAAAGAGTATAGAGAAAAATGTTAAAGGAGCACATGTTTCGGTATTATCCGAATCAGATATTGCAACTAATAGATTTTGGATAAAAACACCAGCACTTGATTTAAATAGAATACTCTCTGGTAGTTTATATTCAGGTATACAATCAAGAAATTTAGTAGCTATTGTTGGACCCGAACATACAATGAAATCATCTTTTATGGTTTTATGTATGGTAGAAGCACAAAAACAAGGTAAAAAACCTATTATAATAGATACAGAAGGTGGCATTAGCGCTGATTTTTGTAAAAGATGGGGATTGGATCCTGAAAATCTTTTATATGTTTATACACCGTGGATACTTGAAGTAAAATCTATTATAGCACAAATAAAAGAAAGCAGAGAGACTGATTATGTTATTGGTCTAGATTCTGTAGGTGGATTGGATAGATATAAATCTTTTGAGGATGCTAAAGCTGGTGACCCAAAAGCAGATCAAGGATTACTTCAAAAAGAGATACGAGGAACATTAAAATTACTTTTAAATGTTTGTGTTGGTCAAAATAGCATAGGAATTTGTACTGGTCATGTTTATGGTATGCCCTCACATGTGCCTATGCCGGATCAAATAGGTGGTGGTAAAGCAATGAGACTATTTCCATCTATTTTAATTTCTTTGAAAAAGAAACAATTAGAAGAAGGTGGTAAAATTATTGGTAATGAAATAATAGCAACAACCATAAAAAATAGAATGTATCCGCCGTTCCAAACCGCAACGGTACATTTAGATTATATAGATGGTATTAAGCCTTATGCTGGTTTACTTGATTTAGGAGAAAAAGTAGGATTTATTACTAAATCAGGCGCATGGTATAAAATAACAGAAACAGATGAAGTTTTAGGACAAGGTGCTTCTAAAGCTATAGAAGCATTTAAAGATCATCCCGAATTTTTAGATAAAATAGATAATTGGTTAAAAACAACTGGGTATTCTACTGTATCAAAAGAAATAAAACAAGCCGAAGAATTACTTCAAAAAGGTATTGAAGAAACCGAAGAAAAAAAAGAAACCGAAGAAACAAAAGAAACCGAAGAAACAAAAAAAATAGAAAGGAAAATTAATAAGAGGAGTAAATAGATATAATGGCGGATAAAATGTTAGTAACAGGTGGTTGTGGTTTTCTTGGTCATCATATAATAGAACATTTTTTGAAAAATACAGATTTTAATATTGATATAATTGATAGAATGTCATACGCTGCAAGTGGATTAGATAGAGTAAGAGATATTAATGTATTTGATGATAAAAGAGTTAAATTTTATGCTACAGATATAACAAGACCTTTATCAGAAGGTATTTTACAAGAATGTGGTGATGTTAAATATATATTACATATAGCCGCGGAAAGTATTACAGAAGATACTTTTCTTCCTATTTACCTTCCTCATATCGGAACAAAAGTAATGTCTTTTGGTGAGTTATGGAACCAAAAATCAAGGTATTCTGATGTAGAAAAAACAGAAAAAGGTGAAAAAATTAGAATAAATGACTCATCCAAAGTATTAAGTTTTTATAATGGCGGTCAATGGTGTAAAATAAAATATATAACAAGACATAAGTATAAGGGAAAAATTATAAAATTATTACAAAAAAATGCTATATTAGAGGCTACGCCAAATCATTCAATATATTCTGCAAATCTTGAATTAAGTAGTCCGATGTATAATCCAGATTTATTAGTTGTAAGAAATATTAATGAATCTGGTAAAGTATATAAAGAAGAAAGTAAAAATTTATTAAAATTTTTAGCCGCATATATAACAGAAGGAAAATGTTCCAATCTATGTATATCAAATAAAAAATTATACAATTATTTAGAAAATGAATATGGTAAAAGTTCAAATAATAAAAAAATGCCAGATTGGATATTTGATTTAAAACCAGAATTAAGGGAATATTTTTGGGAATGCTTATTAGAAGGTGATGGTGATATAGAGGAAAATGGAAATCAAAGATATACAACATCTTCTAAATTATTGGCTTGTCAAATTGGATTATTATTATCATTACAGAATAAAACATTTACTATTAATGAAGAAGAATCTGATAAGAACGAATGTAATACTTATTGGAATTTTCATGTAAATATAAAAGGAAATCAACAAATAAACTGTGATGATAAAAAAATAAAAGAAATAGAATATGATGGTTGGGTTTATGATTTAGAAGTTGAGTATAGTCATAATTTTGTTTGTGGTATAGGAAATGCCGTATGTCATAATACACATGTTGATAATTCTATAATAAATCCTATGTCATTTGTATATGCTAATGTTGTGGGAACGGGTAATATGTTAGAATTTGCAAGAAAATGTAAAAAATTAGAATCTTTTTGCTACTTTTCCACAGATGAGGTATTCGGCCCAGCGCCTGATGGTGTATTATATAAAGAATGGGATAGATATAATTGTACTAATCCATATTCAGCAACCAAAGCTGGAGCTGAACAACTTTGTTTATCTTTTATGAATACTTATAATTTACCTGGATTTATTATCCATTGCATGAATATATTTGGAGAAAGACAACATCCAGAAAAATTTATTCCTATGATAATTCGTAAAGTAAAGCATGGTGAAACAATAACAATACATTCAAATAAACAAAAAACAAAAGCTGGTTCAAGATTTTATATACATGCAAGAAATGTAGCAAATGCTGTTGATTTTTTACTAAATAGGTTTGAACAAAGAGAAATATACAATATAGTTGGTGAAGAAGAATTATCTAACTTAGAATTAGCTAAAATGATAGCTGATATAATGGGTAAAGAATTAAAATATGAAATGGTTGATTTTCATAGTTCTAGACCAGGACATGATTTAAGATATTCATTGGATGGTGGTAAAATGGAAAAAATGGGATGGAAAGTGCCAATTACTATAAAAGACTCATTAAAAAATATGGTAAAATGGACTTTAGATAATGAAAAATGGTTATATATAGGAGGACATAAATAGTGGAGTGTGTTGCGAAATGTGAGTTTCAAGAATTTGATGGTAATTACTTTGAATGTAAATTATATGATGATGTGGAACTTAATGTAAAAATAGAAAATGGTATTAAAGTTTTTAGATGTAAAGAATGTATAGATGAAGGTATAATAGGAGAAAAAACCAAGGATGAATATGCAAGAAAATTAAAACAACATCTTGGTTGGTTAATGGATGCTTTTTATTCTTTAAAAGATGATATGGAACAAGAAATAACACATATATATAGATTAGTAAAGGAGTTAGAAGAAGATGAGAATGTCAATTTTTCAACGTCTACCAGCAATAGAAGAAGAAAAGATGATGTTGAAATTAAAGAAATATGATAAATTTCTATATGGCAAAAGTATGATTTCACAAAGAGAAAGTAAACTATTAGGACAGCAAATAACATATTATGAAATAATTTCCATTAATGGAAATAATGTAGAATATAAACCAGTTTATGATATATTAGAAAAAGAATAGGAGGAAGTATTAAATGGTTGAGAATGCAATTTTTGTGTGGAGATATGATTACGAAATGGTAAAAAATAATTCAGCATGGGTAGCACATGTTGCTGGATATAACGAGGATCAATGTAGAGATTATCTTCATAAAATAGTTGGAAACAGTATAAAAATAGTTTCTATAAGTCAAATATGTAGATTAGATGCTATTACTGATGAATTTAGAGAAATAATAGTTGATGCTGCTATGCCCAAAAAGAAAGGTCCTGGTCGACCACCTAAAAAGAAGGAATAATGATAGGATATTGTAATATAGATATATATTTAGCAAAAGAACTATCGAATAATTTTCATACCATCATGTTTGGGAAATCTCCCAAAGATTTCCCAAAACTTGGTGGTTTAGTTATAGATTGGGTGAAAAAAGGTGATGAAAATTTTTTAGTCCAAGCAGCCATTGTTGAACATTATTCAAGAGAAGGAATACCAATAGTTATTTTCGATAGATATATGTCAATGACAGGACAAGAGTATTCATGGTTAAAAAAATTTAATACACATTTTTTTGAGCCAGCCTTAAATTATAGAGATGGTTTTGAATATTTACCTCAATGGATGCCTATAAATAACGGTATAAAAATTGAGGAAAAACAATATAATTTTGATATAGGTTATATAGGATCATTAGAAAATAAAGTAAAACAATTTGAAAAATATTATAGAGACTATATTAGAATTTATACTAATAGAAAAATATTTTTCTATACAGAAAATAAAATACCTATTGAAAAGATGGAAGATTGGAAACGAGAAGGTTTATTTAATAGTATAGATATTAAATATGATTTTAATTTCACAATTCTTATAGAAAGTAATAAAAATATAGAAATAGGATATATAAGAAATGATTTATATTATCTATTAAAAAATAATATTCTACCTCTTTTACCCAGAGAACATAAGTATTTTAATTGCTTGTTTGGAAAACTATGTATAGAAAATTTGAAAGATATTGAATATTTAGCGACATCTTTTAAAGACCCTGGTATAAGAAGTGCTGTAATTGATGATATATTTAATGATATAAGAATGTTTTATCCAGAGTTTACACTTGAGTATGCTTTTGATAAAATAAGAAGGAGATTAATATGATAAATTCTACAGATACACTTGAGTATGATGTGTATAAATCACATCCATATTATAACAATATTTATGCACATTCATCTTCTGGTTATTCTTGTGAATATAGATGTGATGGTATTTATCCTTATCCTAAAGGAATAACATATGGTCCAGTATTTTATGATGAAATTAAAAAACAAAATTATATAATATTTAAAGATAAAAAGTATTTTATACATTGTGATGATGATTGTGATGATGATTGTGATGATGATTGTGATGATATGGTAAAAAAGTTAATTGATGAAATTTTTCAACATAGTTTGTTAATTAAATAATTTGGAGGAAAATGTTATGAAAGCTGATATAAATATATCTAAAAAAATGACTATTAATACAGGAAATTATTCATCTATACAACCTTCTGTATCAATAACATTAAAAGATGTAGATATGGAAAATTATAATGAATGTATGAATAATCTATCAGTAATATTAGATACTTTATTTACGGTTAATTTAATGGAACACGCTGAGTATCAACAAGTCATAAAAGACCATGGACTCAATAAAGTTCTTAATTCTATAAATCAAGAAAAAATGAAAATAGAAACGGAAAAAGCTATTAAAAAACTATGTATATAAAGGAGAGAATGAATATTAAATAATGGGTATTTTTGATGATATTTTAGGTACAGATGAAGATGAAGAGGAATATGAGAATGGGGAAGATGAGTTTGTACTTGAAATAAAGAAACATTTAAAAATTATTAAAAAAGAAAAAGAAGAGTTACACGATAAAACAAAAAAATGGTATCCAAAAAGGAACATTCAAGAATATCATGTCAACAGAGATAAAAATAGAAAGAAAAGTAAAAGATCCTAAATTTTTAGTAATAACTCCTTTATTACCAAGTCATGAAATATCCAAAGAAACAAAAAAAACAATCAAAAGGAATGATATTCCTTTTGATTGGATAAAAGGAATAGGTAATAATAATATACCCACAAATACAAAAAACAGTATAAATTTATATAAAAAACAATATGGTTATATAAAATTCTATATAATGTTGGATAATGATATTATTCTTAGTAGACATATGTTAGATAAAATGTATGAAACTATAAAAAATACTCCTGAATACATTGCTTATACATATACTAATTTTGAATTCAAAGGTGAAATAAATGCTAAATTTCCAGCTATACCTTTTGATGCTATAAGATTATTACAATCTAATTATATATCTTCTAATTCAATGTTTAAAACCAATATAGTAGAAGAAATAGGTTTAGTAACTGATGATAAATATAAACGATTACTTGATTGGGCTTTTCTTCTAAAACTTCTTGTAAAAGGTTATATTGGTATTCCTACCAGAAATGCTTCCTTCATAGCTATTTCTAATGAAGGAAGCATTTCTTCCGGTAGTCAAAATGACTATATTATAAAAAGTCAAAGAGTAAAAGAAGATTTTATTTTACCTTTTATTAAAAAAGGTCATTAAAACTTCCTTTATCTGTATAGTCACTTATTTCACACTCATTACAATCATCACAATCACAATCCTTATACCCATCATATTCTTCATCATCCTCATCCTCATATTCCTCATCCACATCCGCATCCTCATATTCCTCTCCATCTTCATCTGTAAGCATTCGTGAAGATGACCAAACATTTGAAGGATCCACTCTTTCTGCCCAAGCCTTTCCATTATCTCTTGAATTCCATATGCCTGTAGATTTTTCTACTTCTGAAATTCCTATAGAATCGTTTTTGTTTTCTGTATTATTTACAACCTCATCTATATCTTTAAAGATATCATCAAACATTCCCATTAAAAATACTCCTTTCTTATCTGTTCATTTAAATTTATATTAGCTTTAAATCCCAATAATTTATAAGCATTATAAGTATCCGCAACATTTCGATCTGTTCCTATCATACTACTTTTAAGATCATATGTAAACTTATGATTAAAAATTTCAGCTAATTTTTTAATTGATGTTGCTATACCTGTTCCGATATCTATAGGTTTATCTATTTTTATATTTGTTATTACTATACTTTTAAATATTGCATCACATATATCCTCTACATGAATAAAATCTCTTTGTTGTGATCCATCACCATTTATCTTTATAGGTAAATTTTCTTTTTTAGCTTTTATAAAATTAGATATTACTGTGGATTTAGTCTCTAAATAATCCATACCACCGTAAATATTAGTGAATCGCAAAACTTTTATATTTGTTTTATTTTTAAAATTTATTTTCTCAGCTTCGCATTCCGCCATATACTTGGTTAAAGCATAATAATTAGCTTTAGGTGTTTTTGCTGCCTGTGAGGAAGCAAATGTAACGGGAATATAAGTTTCTTCAGCTGAGTTGAAAATTTTTAATGTTGATGAAATATTATCATGATATGCTTGTTTTAAATTATCAGAACAACTTTTTATACCAGATAATGCTGATAAGTGAACTATATGATTTACACCTAAAGATGTTAATTTCTGTTGTGTCAGTTCTTCAACTTCTGATCCTATTTTTCTATCTATTGGTATTACATTTAATCCTTTTTTTAAAAGGTAGTAAGTTAAATTTTTTCCAACATATCCTTTACTACCTGTTATCAATACAATCATTATTCCTCCGTGTTATTGTAAATATGTTTATTTTATCTTTTCTTTATAAAATATACATATTCTTTAGGAAGTGATGAATTCCAATGACCTTGGTATATGATTTCTTTTATCTCATGATGGTGATGATAATTAAAATTATTGAATATAGCATCATCTTCTATATAAGAGAAATGTTTTCTTTTATTGCCTGGACAGTCATTTAAAGTTATCATATAACCACCCGATCGTACTGCTTTCCACATATTTTTAAGAGATAATCCATAATCAGGAGTAAGTCCTAAAACATGATGAGAAAATACATAATCCCATTTTTCTTTATATTCTAATGAAGAAACATCACCATATATTACTGGTCTATTTTTAGATTGAGCATATTTTACATATTTTTCAGAAATTTCTAAACCTATTACATTTTTAACTTTATCTTTAAGATATTCAGGAAATTGTCCATCTTTAGTGCCTATATCCAAGACTTCCATTTCTGATATATCCGTAATATTTATTCTATCAAGTGACCATTTCCATAATTTTATACATCTTTCTATGGATTCCCAGTCTCTTATAGGATCCGATTCAAGGAACTCATGTTTATATGTTCCATGATAATCCATATCTTTTGTTTCTTGTATTCTATCTTTTATTCTAGGACAAGAATGTAATGTTGGGTCGGTTTTCCATCTTTGATTAGACATTATATTCCCCCCTCTTCATAGCCTACACTATATCCTACTTTCCATCCTCTTTGCCATCCTTCTTCTCTTCCTTCTTCTATTCCTTCTTCTCTTCCTTCTTCTATTCCTTCTTCTCTTCCTACTTCTAGTCCGTCAATTCTACCAATTCTATAACCATCATCATATCCACTATTATACCCACCATCAGATACTTGTTTGTAATTTTCTTCCATAGCCTCTTTAAAACCTTTACTTTCACCATTATCAAAACCTAAATCATATATAAATTCTATAATATCTAAAAAACGAGAATCATTAAACATATAGTTTTCATACATATTATATTTTTCTTTAAAATCATCAATACTTTTTATAGAATTTAACATTTTTATTTACCTCCACAATTTTATTATATCTCTTTCTTGATTAACTCTACTTATATTCACTTCCATTTTCCACGTAGGCAATAGTTTTTTAAAGTATTCTGGTTTTATATAAATTTTATGATTTCCTATTTTATTTTTCTTTCGTATAATTATAGGATCATTTTTATCAGGACGTAAAACTTGAAAAACAATTAATTCATTTGCCATGTTTATTATTTTTTGTATAACATTATCTATGTTATTAAAATGATGTAGTATATTAAGACATAAGACATAATCATATTTTAATTCTTTGAAGTTCTCTATAGTATCACATAAGAATTTTACATTAGATAGATTTAAATCATTTTTTATTAATTTTGCATAATTTATAAATATATTATGATTATCAACGCCTGTTACAAATTTTGCTCCTTCAAGAGCGGATTTTATAGAATAATATCCTATATTACAACCTATATCTAATATTGTTTTGTTTTTTGGACTTTCTGGGAAAATTATATTATAATCAGGTTCTCTATCTATACCATCGAAATATAATTTTCCATTAAAATTCATTTTTTGATACTGCATTAATCAATCCATTTCTCAAATTTTGTATTTTTAAAATATTCTTTAAATTCATTATAATTTAAAAGGTTCTCACTAACTTTATTTCTGGTGTTCTTTTTTGTTAGAACATTTATTTTTTCTGGTATATTGAGTTTAAAAAATTTTTTTAAAACCTTTAAATCTAGTGATTCAATATTTGAATCACCTGTCATATCTTCATAATATATTCTCATATAAGGATTTTTACTTTTTTCAAACCAATCAATTAATTCATTTAATCTTTTTTCATTATCTTTTATTAAATTTTTTGTACCCACAGGATCTGCTATAAATTGTTTACCTCTATCTCTATTTCCTATAGCTGCTAATGCTTGTTTTATTTTATTCTTTCTATCACAATGTACTATTTTTACATCCTCATTATCTAATATCCATTTTTTTAATTCAGGCATTATTTCTATATGGTGATGATGTAATTTAAATCCTCCATGATATTCAGGTATAAAAATCATGTCTTTTAAGAAACTATCTATAATTTTATAAGAACCAATTTTATTAATATCTTTTGTTATATCATATTTTTTAGTATTATAATTTTTACAGAACCATGTGTATAAATTATTTTTTTGATCTCTTATTCTTATATCTTCTATTATTTTCTGTGGATGTATAGGCATATTAGGACTTCTATCTCTTGTAACTAGAATTTCACCAAATACACGAAACCCTTCTATTCTATTCAACGTATGTGCTAACATTGTTTTTCCTGTCTTTGGTAATCCTAATATAATAAATTTCATTTTATTTATCTCCATATATTTTTTTTAAATACTCAGGATAATTTTTCATAAGTTTTTCTTTCCATTCAGGTTTTAATTTAATATCCGCATTTAATGGTCTTTCCTCAAGTTTATTCAACCAAGGAGCTCTATCATTCTCAACATTTTGAAATTCCCAATGAACCTCTCCATTTGGTTTTCCATCATTTTGTTCTAATTGCCAAGAAGCCATTCTCCATGTACCACCTAAATGTCTAACATATCTAAAATCACCTAAATGTCCATAATAATACGATCCCATGTTTTTCATTGAATAATCGGGATCACATCTTTGTTCATGTGTACCAAACTTATTAGTAAAAAAACCTTCTGGCCTATTATAACGTACTGACCAATTTTTGTAAATAGTATCCATTCTCCATATCCCTGGTAAAAAAGGCCACATATTAGATACACATAGTTTTACACCATCATAATCAACTTCTCTCTTATTACCTAATCCCTTTATATTTTTATTTTTATTAAAAGTTACGCAATTTATATTTTTATTTTTTTCCATAATATAAATTATTTTATCTAATTCAACAGGTCTTTCAAATTCCCAATCATCTTGTAAATATATTATATATGGAGTTTTTACAACTTTTTTTAGTATATGATCCATAGAATAAGAAAGTCCAATTTTTGGATTTCTACTAAAAGTTAAATCAAATCCTAATTCTTTGGATGATTTTATTACTTTTTGACTTTCTTCAAGAAACACAAAATCTTCATTCAAGATATATCTAAATTTATGTTGTTCTGTTAACATATATTTTTTAAAAAATTTCATAGTATAAAAAAGTAGTAAAGGTCTACTTGATCCAAATACACAAATATCTATATCCATTTATCAAAAATATCCTCTAATGCTTTTCGTTCATATTCCATACTATGTTTCCAAGTCCAACCTTCTTCCACGGTTTTTCTGGCATTTTTACCCATCTCAACGACTTTTTCAAAATTTTTTTTCATCCATACAAGCCTATCAACATATTCCGATATTTTACGCTCAACCAGGAAACCGTTTTCTCCGTTTTGTATAAACTCCGGCATATTACCTATTCTATTAGAGATAATGGGTCGGCCGCAGGCCGCGGCTTCAAGGGCAGGATTTGGTGTGCCGTCAATTGTTGATGCGACTATATAAACATCTGCCTGATTATAAAAATTACACATTTGGTCCTTTGATAAAGCATTTGTATAGTTTCTTGTATTTATAATAAGTTTCACACCAGCTTTATTACATGCTGGTTTTATAATATTTTCTAAACCCTTTTCATGTACAGGTTTACCCACATAACACGCTGTAAATGTATTATGTGCATTTTTTTCAATAGGTTTTATAGGTTTAAATATACTTTCATCCACACCCCTAGGTACATAATATGTTGGACCGTCATAAACATTTCTAAGATCTTCTAAAGATAAAAGATTATTAGATAACATAGCTACTCCTCTTTTAGAGCATTCAATAAATAAATTTTTATCATCTTGAAATAAAGCTCTTATAGTAGGAAAACCAGTTACCATTGAAATAAAACAATGACCTTCATATGCCATTCGTCTTACTTGTTGGTAAGCCAACATTGTATGAAAAAGAAGATAATAAAGATCCCATTTTCTTATTGAGTTGCTTTTTATCCTCATAAAATTGGTTAATTCATCTATGTTAACTATTTGTTTAGTCCAGGTAGATTTAGTTTTTTGGAAAGTTTCAAATCTCTGAATATCAATAAATTTACTGGATGATCTTTTTTCTAATTCAGAAAAATTGTTAGTATCCATTAAATCTATATCATACTCATCTAAATATTCTTTTACTTTTTCTCCTCTTTCCCATCCTCCCCATCCTTTTACATCGCATATCAATAATATTTTTTTCTTATCTGACACTATTTTCTCCCTTTAACATTTTATCTATTTCCTCTTTTGAATCTCTTACTCTTACAGGCCTTTTTAAATATGGTACCCAAGGAGCCATATAAGGAACGTCCATGTCCTCACTATGTCTTCCTCCAGGCGTCTCTCTTCTAGGTGGTCCTTCAAGACGCCATTTTGCCATACGCCAATCATTACCTAAATGTCTAACATATCTAAAATCACCTACAGAACCATATATATATGCTCCTATATTCTTTTCACAAAATGTTGTATCAATTCTACCATCATGGGTACCAAAAGAATTTGTAAAAGCTCCTTCAGGTCTTTCTGGTCTAAATGATCCTCCTGATTTATACATTTGTTTTTCTACAAATTCTCTTCTCCAAATGCCTGGAAGAAAAGACCATCCGTGATATACACACACATCAAGACCACTAAAATTTCTAGGCTCTTGACTCATTTTAGCTATAACACCATTATTTTTTATTTTATTAAAAAAAATCATATTTATATGTGGGTTGTTATCCATAACCCACATTATTTGATCAATGTCTATAGGCCTTTCAAATTCCCAATCTTCTTGTAAATAAAATAAATATTTTGATTTTAATCTACCTTTAAAATATCTTGTTAAAGTTCTACCTAAACCTAATGGTGGGTTATCAATATCAATTGTATGTATATCTTTTTGATTTTTTACATATTCAACCACCTTATCACTTTCGGCATGAAAAACATAATCTTCATGTACCATTACTTTCGGCCAATTCCTCATTATACACATCTTTTTTACTGATTCCCAAAAAAATGGCCATAATTGCGGCCTACTACTACCTGTTATCAACATTTCTAACTTCATTTTATTTTTTCTCCAAAGATTTTATATATTTATAATAAGATGTCTTATAATCAGGTGTTGTATCTACCCAAGTTGACATACCAGGTATAATATTAAATATATTATTATCTATTCTTTTTGTTTTTTCTATAATAAGTTTATTATTAATATCAATATTAAAATTTAAAGATTTTTTAAATATATCAGTAAAATTACACTCTTTTTTTACAAGATCCAATGCTTTTGAAGAAAAAATGTACCTTTCCTCATCTTTTGGTAACCAATATTTAAGTTTTTTTAATAAATCATTTATTCCGTTATACTCTATAAAATGTCTATTAGGTACAAAGGGGCCATATCCACCGTTCGCCTTTTCTGTTAATATAAACTTATTATTTGCAATTGCAGGTAAACAATGAATAGGACCAAACGACCACTTATCATGAGCTTTTATATTAAGTATAATCTTGGATCTCATTATTAATTCTTCTCTTTCATTACCAAAAAGAGATTTGTTCATATAAAATCTACAATTATATCCTTCTTTTATTAAAACCTTTTCAAATTGTTTTCTTCTATCTGTACCCGATCCCCAAAAAAGAACATCAATATCTTGGTTTTCAGGAATTTTTAAATTATTTTCAAATACTGGTGACCAACCAACGGGACAATATACAACATTTTTTGTTCCATTAGGTATTCTAACATTTTCATCATACATTTCTAAAACTTTATCATATCCAGATGATAAATCATAGAAACCTCGTTCTCTTCTATTCCATAATTCTTCCGTTTGAAATAATACTTTATATCCATTTATATTTCTTTCATCAGGATATGGTCTCAATGCTTTTATAACAATATTTAAATCATAATATTCTCTTATATTTGATTCTTTACTATCTTCTATAACAATTTTATCAAAACCTATTTCTTTTAAAGAATATTTTAACATTTTAGCAACTTCATTAAAAACTTCAAATGAAGCTACTATTATTATTCTACAATTCTTACCCATTGTTTTTCTTTATTATATCCAATATAATATCACATACATAATCAACATCTTCTAATTCCATCTTTATATGTAGAGGTAAATATAAATATTCATTTTCTATTTTATCCATATTAGGTAGATACTCTCGTTTGCCACCAAAAGGGGTAAAAATATCATTTCTTAAATGTACCAAATCACATTCTACACCCTTTTCTTTTATTTTAGATATATATACATCTCTATCTTTTAATAGAATTCCAAATAACCAATAACTACCACCATATATACATTTAACATGTTTTGATAATTTTTCTATATATCTATCTGTTAATTTTTTTCTATACTTTAAATCATCATCAGAAAAATTTAAACCCACAAGACCCATAGTAGCTTGTATATCATTCATATGATATTTAAAACCTGGTTCATCCATATTCATACACATTTCACGTTCAGAAGGAGAAAAATTAAAATTTTTCTTCATTCTATTATCACGATCTATACCAAACCAACGAAGTTTTTTCACCCTTTCATAATCCTCTTCTTTACGACATACCAACATTCCACCATCCCCAGTAGTAAAATGCTTAATAGCTTGAAAACTATAACAAACAAAATCTCCATGAGGCTCATTAATGCCAAGCGACTGACAAGCATCAATGACGACAGGAATCCCATTTCTCTTACAATACTCATAAATTCTCTCATCACATGTTAATCCTCCAAGATTTACAGTTACCACAGCTTTCGGTTTAAAACCCATTTCTTCAAATTGTTTCATATTTTTCATAAAATCATTATAACTCATAACTAAATCATCGTTTATATCTATAAACACAACACCGATAGTTCTTCTTATCAAAGGAAGGTTAGTAGCTGAGCATGTTAAAACGGGTGTTAAAACGAAGTCTCCTATTTTTATATCCAATATATGAAAAGCTAATTCAAGAGCTGATGTACCAGAATTTAAAGCCACACAATATTCATAATTAAATTTTTTACCAAATTCTTTTTCAAATTCCTTTACTTTACCTGCTTGTGCTATCCATTTCGAGTCGAATATTTTACCTAATTCTTCTAACCATAATTCTTTATGTATATTAGGCCAAAATAAATTTATTTTTTTCATATAATTATACCCTTTTTTTGAAAATAAAACGATGCCAAGGTTTTTTAGATGGTGGATCCATACTCACAACTTCTAATAATTGAAAATATGGATCAAATAATTCAACAACTTCACCTCTATGTGTAAAACAATGATAATGTCCCCATTTTTCAGGCTCTTCTGGTTTTTGAGTAGGAACCTCAACAAAAACTATACCATTTTCTTTTAATAATCTTTCACATTCACTTACAACTAAATCTGGATTAGGCACATGTTCTAATGTGTGTATAAGAGAAATTGAATCAAAACTTTCATCATCAAACATAGGCATATTTTGAACATCACCTATATAAACATTATATCCCTTTTTACTTGCTATTTCAACAACCTCAGGACAACAATCTATACCTACCATTTGTGTAAAATTATTCTGTTTTAATAAATCAAACCATGTACCATCTTTACAACCAAGATCTAAAACTTTATCAGTATTTTTAACATATTTACTAAATATGCCAAATTCTTCCACATATCTTTTCCAATGAGAATTCAAAATATCAGGATTTTCCCTATCTTTCATAGTTTTCATTGTTATCTCATTGTTTATCTTTATATATTCAGGTTTATTATCCATTTTTCTCCTTTACCAATCTGATATAAAAGATCTAACATTATCTCTTTTACCTTCTATAACATCTACAACATCAAGCATTCTTATTTTAGATGAATGAAATTTTTGCATAAAATTAAATGCTTCTTGTCTTATAAGTTTATTATTATCTGAATGATCATCTATATATTTATTAAACATTTCTACTACAGAATCAACACCTTCATCATTGTATTCATCAAATGGATAATATAATATATTAGGTATTATATCACACATATTCTTAAATTTTCTTATAATCATAACCGCACCGGCACCTAAGTATTGAAAAGGTCTAACATCAATAAAATGTTTTATATCATATCCCGTGCATAAACCTAAAATACATTGAGCAGAGGATGATAATTCCGGTGTTTGATTTCTTTTATCTTCATTACTTTGAGTTTGAAATATATGTAATTTTATCTTTTTTTGTAATTTTTCAAGAAACATTTTCCTATCAGGATGTGCATTTGGTGTTCCTGTAAACACTGGCCATCTGTACTGTAAATTTTTATTTATAGGTGCAATAGAATTTTGCGTTATACATGAATATGGACAAAAAAATGTGGGTATTTTCCAATAATTAGAAAATTTTTCCAAATTTTCTGTTTGAGATACAAATGCAAAATCTATAACCCCTTTTAAATCTTTATTATATCGTGGTTCATGTCTAGCATCTGCCAACACGTGAATAATTTTTGTTCCAACCTTTTTTCTTATATCTCTATATAATTGCAATACAGCAGGAACAGGATAAACTGGATGAAAAGACAAATGCGTAAACATTATCCTCGGTTTAATATAATTTACTAAATTAAATATTTCAGGTGGTTTAGTTGTTCTATAATCTATTTCATATACATCATGTCCATTTAACTCTAATCCTTGTTTAAATGTTCTTACAAACCAAGAGTATCCTAATTTTGTATTACCCAATATAACAACTTTCACATTTATACTCCTTTCACATATATAACTTTTTAAATAATTCTTTTGCTAATTCATTTCTCTTTTTATAGTCTGTAATACCACATCTATCATGTATAAACATAGCTATATTAGCTATATAACCTCTTTCTAAATCATCATCTGTACAAAAATGTTCCATCATCACATATCTTGCATCCGCAAATGTACTTCTATCAGATTTTTCCCAATCCATTTTTATTTTTTGATCGATTTTTTCATTTTCTTTTATAACATCTTCAAACATTTTATATATTCTCCTTATTATTTTTTATGATACAATGCTATATTTTCGTAGATAAGAGGATCTTTTTTAACACCTAAAATACTATCAAACATTTTTAAATAATTTTTAGACATTAATTTCCAAGTCCAACCTTCTTCCACGGTTTTTCTGGCATTTTTACCCATCTCAACGACTTTATCTTTATTTCTCTTACACCACTCTAATTTTTCCACATAAGCATCAATACTTTTATCAACTAAAAATCCATTATAACCATCTACAATAAACTCCGGCATATTACCTATTCTATTAGAGATAATGGGTCGGCCGCAGGCCGCGGCTTCAAGGGCAGGATTTGGTGTTCCATCTTCATCAGATGCGACTATAAAAACATCCATATCTTGATATGTTTGATACATATGTATATAAGGCTTTCTATTTCTATAATCAGAAGTGTTGGTTATACTATCTACACCTGCTAATTTCATTGCAGGAAATATAAAATTCTCTTGTCCTTTGAGTGGTGATGATTTAGCAATATGACCGACTCTTAAAGGTTTATCTGGATCTATAGGTTTTATAGGTCTAAATAATTCTTCATCAACACCATTAGGAACATAGTGAACTTTTGGATGAAAAGTTTGCATTTCCTTCAACAATAATATACTATTGGCATGTATATTTTCAGCCTTTTGCATCCATCTTTTTATTACAGTCATAGGTCTATGTGCCGTAACACCTGTAATTTTTTTATGTTTTGGTATTCTTTTTAAATGATTTATATAACTATAACCATATGTAAACCATAAATCATAATTAGCATTTAAATTTATTGGTAATGAATTAACACCTATTATATTAATTATATCTATATTATAATGATCTGCTAAATAATATTTTAAATATTGTGATTTATTCCACCAAGCCCATCCCATCACATCGCAAATTAGTAAAATAGATTTTTTATTCACATCCTTTTTTATATCTTTATTCATCTCATTAAAAAATTTTTGATCTAACATATTACTAAGATGTGATTCAGCTTGTATACCACTATTATCTAATATATTTTTCACTTTACTTATCTGTTGAGGATTTAATTTAATAGTTGTTAATTTTTTAATTTTTTCTTCATCTTCTCTTTTTTTTTCTTTAAAAATTTTCACTTTTTTTTGATAGTTATAATAAGAATCCTTATAGTCTTTTGGCATATCAATCCATGCAGACATTCCAGGAACAATATTAAAATCAAACCATTGTTTTGACATATTTTATTTCCATGTTATTTTAGGTATAATGACATTTTCCAATGGATAAAGTTCGTTTTTTGCTATAGGTAATAATGTTTTAAAAACAAAATTTATCTCATCTTCCATTGTTCTTGTTTGTTCAAAACCTAAATTAATTAATTTTTCCACATACGGTTTATAATAAAAATCATCAGTTCTTTCTTCTCTAGGTGAAACAATATTATTAGATCTAACATCTAAACCATATAGTTTACCAATTTTTTTGATTTCACCAGCAATAGCCACTATATTCCAAATTTCATCTAATTGATTCCATGTTCTATATGTACCCTGTGTTGGTGGGTTTTCTATTGCTAACATTAAACATTGAATAGAATCATTTAATGCCAAATACCCTCTAGACTGCAAACCATCACCAAAAATAGTTAAAGGCTTATTTAACATTGCCTGAATGATAAACCTATTTACTACCGTTCCAAAACATTCATCAGAATCAAGTCTTGTATGTGATTTATATTTTTCTATTTCAGGAGTCCAATTTCCATAAACAACTCCTTGCATAATATCTGTAGCTCTTATACCCCACCATCTACATGCAGCATCAATATAATAAGTAGATGCAACTTTACTATTACCACACCAAACAGACTTTCCATTTCTTCTCACAAAAACAATACTATTTGGAACTTCAACACAATATACATTACCATTAATATATTCCCTACTATACATTTGTGTTTCTCTATCTGAATTTACAGACTCACTCATAATAAATTGAGTTTTATCATTATTTGTTATAGATATTGCATATTCTGTTTCGTTTCTTTTATTTATAGTTGCAGATAAACCACACTTCAAACATAATTCTTGAACATCATCTGATAATCTCTTAGATGATGTATAAAACATAGATACTCTCTCATCAATTTTTCCGTTTCCATTACCCTTTATTAAAGTCTCAAGAAGAAGTCTAAGATTCTCTCTTGAAGTGTTATTCAATACTTCTCTTGGAATGTATTTTTCTTTTGATAGTCCAAATTGTTTCAAATATTCTGAAAGTTGAACTGATTTTATTGAAAAACCAACAACTTTTCCTTCGTTTATATTTGTTTGAATTTTTTTATTTATACCAAGACATTCAATAGATTCTTTTATATCTTCAAAATTTTCCTCTTTATGTTGACTTATTTGAATAGAATTTTTATATAAAGAACCTTCTGTTAACCACCATCCCAAAAATCTAACCCAATTTTCTTTTTTTATAGATTTTGATGGTTCAATTTTTGATGATGTTCCATTTATTTTCACTTCACATTCTGGTAAAATAAAATCTTCATCTATCTTATTGTAATTAGCAGATTTCTTCATAACACAAGATTTTCCATATAAATCTTGTGCTTCTGTTAATCTCCAATTTGATAAATCACCTGTAGTATTGGAATATTCAAAAATTTTATGATTTGGTGTTACCAATAAATCAACACTTCTATTTTGTATTCTAATCATTTCATCTACATCTTCATAAATAAAAACATTGGTAGGTCTTTGGTATTCTAAATTACCTGTATTTTTATTTAATGTAGCTACTCTCGGTGTATCATCACCCAAATCATATATCTTTTGATTTATAGATGTACTTTTTTTATTTAAACCAATATGAATATTATATAACTTATCAAAAGATATCCATCCGTTTTCTGTTAATATTTCAGTATCTTCACTATAACAAGCGTGATAAAAGCTTCCAGGTCTACGAGGAAAAATAACATTTTTTGCTATTCTACCGTTTAATTGCAAATCAAATGTACCTTCTGGAATATCGGTTCCCATTGCTGGATCATACTCACCCATAGAACCGATTTGAATAATATGAGACTCAGGAGCACACTCTTTTAAGAAATAAAGCATATTAAGTGTACCTATTAGATTATGATGGGTAGTATCAACAGCATCTTTTCGAGATCTAAATGAGAAAGGAGCTGATGGCTGTTGTGCTAAATTAACAACAACATCAGGAACTCTTTTTGATAAAAAGTTAAATAATCTATCATAATCACCATGTAAATCATGTGTAAAATGTTCAAAATTTCCAATATCTTGTAATAAATCAATTCTTTCATCAGGTTCATGTATATCAGTAGCCGAAAAGGAATTCATTAATTTTACATTTTTTCTTCTGCTAAAATTATCTATTCCTATAACATTGTAGCCTTTTTCTAATAGTCTGAGAGTCAGGGCATATCCTATATAACCATCCCAGCCCTCTACTAATACAGTTTTTTTCATATTTTACTTTTCAATCTCCTTTTATTTTTCACCTTTAAGAACTTGATCTAAACTTCTATCCATTGGATAAGGTCCTCTGACTGTTGTGCCTTCAAATACAAAAGTTATTCTAGAAGAACTATTTGTGCCTGTCCTTAAAGTATAATATTTTTTACCATCATTGTAAACACCTTCTAACATCAGTACAGTTATAGTATAAAAATCTGTTTGTGGTGTTACTCTAATTCCAAGAATTTCTATCTTTGGTTTAGGTTTATTTTCCTTCAAAAAAGTATCTATTGTGCCTAAATAGGCATAAGAATGTCCTTTACCATAATTACCATAAACTTTCCAAAGAGGAAGTTTAGTGCCCCCAAATAACATTTCAGCAATAAGTCTATTTACCACCTCTGAAACACCTTTCTCATTTTTTACCATATCAATAAGTGTTCTTGTGGTTAAATAATTACTTATTAATGTAAATACAGCTGTAGATGGTTTACCAGAAAATTTCTTCAATGGTTTCAAATAATTTGTTACGGTTACTACTGTATCATCAGTTCTTGCAGCATCTTCAAGTCTCTTTATTAATCTATTTACAGATTCTATTGCTTTAGATGGATTGGAAGAAATTGAATCAATAACTTGTTGTGTGGGTGCATTTATTTTACCCTCAGTAATATTACCGCTTATACCAACATCAGTAAAAAATTCTTTTACATATTGATCAGGTGGTGTTTTACTCTGGAAAATTTTTATCCATTTTCCAGCAAATTTCTTCATAGCATTTTTAATAGCCATAGATACTTTTTTCCAGAGATCTCCTGCAATAGTTTTTAATTTATCCCATACACCTTCACTTATAAGTCCTGTATCAATAAGCATTTTTTCTGCCATTTCATCTTCTGTAAGAGATTTTATTGCCGTTCCTGTTTCATCACCAAATTGAAGATTTCTTTTTAAAAAGCTAGTTATTTTACCTAATTGAGCACCTTTTTCAGATTTTTTTAATGATATTTGAATAATTCTTATTTTATCTTCTAAGTTGATGAATTGTAGTTTATCATCCGGTTTTATATTACCTTTTTTAAAAACTTCTAATGTTTTTTCAGCAGAAACTGTTGATATAATAGCATCGGCAGTATTATCTTTGGAACCTGGAATTTCACCTAATACTTCTTTTTCAACCTTATAATAATCATTAATTCTATTATGAATGAAGTAAGGCTTATTACCTACTATTTTTTTACCCACTTCACGCATAAAATCATTCATACCGCGGACTAAAGCAAATAACTCCATTACTCTATCTATATTAGTAAAATCAAGATTTTTTATTTGTTGTATTCCTCGTGGATTCCAATCATAACTTTTATCAAGATATTTTACCAATATGTCTAAGACATCTGATATATCATTGCCTTCTACGGTTTTTAAATTATCTAATATTTTAGCAGCTTTTGCTGCATCTGAATCGCTGCACACCACACCAATCATGGATGCTGTTTCAAGGAAATCAGTACGTGCATCCTCTGTTAAAAGATGGTGTTCGAATTTCATATATTATTCTCCTCTAAAATACACTTCTTGCTCTTCTCTATTTCTTTTAGCATGCTCTATGAATTTAGCATTCCATTTTTCTATAAATCTTGTTAAACATGTTTTACATATCAAAAAACCAAAAGATGTCGGACAATTACAAGGTTGTTCTCCAGAACAACTGCACTTTTTATACAATTCTTTCCAATTTATATCTAAATTTATATATATTTCTGATTTTTCATTACAAACATGACAAGTATCTTTTGTCATATGTAATTCATTACCATCGGAGTCTTTTTCAAAAGTTCTAAAATTTTCTTTTACATTCACATCAACCATAACATATTCTCCTTATTAATGTATTATAACATCTTTTATAATCTTTTCCTATATTAACACCTATAAAAAGAATGTTAATATAGGAAATTTTATATTATCTTTATATGATATTTAGTTATTACCCATCACCATCAAGCTGAGGAATTCTTGGTTTTTTACCTTCATCTTTCATTTTATTATATTCATCCCAATATCTACTTCTATTACCATCCCAATCAACAATATCTGTTTTAGGATTATATTTAAGTTTAAAATGTGAACAATTAGTTGCTCTTTTCATTTCAAATCTACATAATGGACAAATTGGA
>Ga0172382_10002766_pt1 | contig 28694 bp, 33 predicted proteins | sample Leawel138RmetaG_FD_122245 | JGI IMG/M metagenome (GOLD analysis project Ga0172382, IMG submission 122245) | Leachate microbial communities from a municipal landfill in Southern Ontario, Canada - Leachate well 138R metaG | ecosystem: Engineered > Solid waste > Landfill > Unclassified | place...
CGTTGGAGATGTGCAAACAGATGTTACTGCAATAAAAACCGATGTAACTACAATAAAAAGCGACGTTGGAACAGTAAAAACCGACACTGGAACAATAAAAACTGATGTAGGCGTAATAAAAACGAAAACAAATTTGATTCCTGACGATTTGTTTGATATGCTTATGGCCCTAAATGGTAGATACATTTTGGGTGATGCAGACATAATCAACGACGCCGCAGTGGTTTCCAAAGATGAAGCGAATTACACGAAAGCCAAAGAAATTGACGTTGGCTACTTGCATGGTACAGTCCGCGTGAAATTTGACAGTCAGGATCCGTCGGGTGCTCAGCATTGGGTGCACGCGCAGATTTTCAAAAACGGAGTCGTGTTAGGTTCCGAACGCAGCCAAAATGGCGGTTGGTACACATATAGCGAGGATCTCGCGATTGATCCAGGAGACAAATTGCAATTGTACATCAAAAACAGTGACGCTGGATTTCCAGTTGAAGTGCGGAACTTCAAGATCACCGGCGCATATGTGATTGATTTGGCGCCAAAAATCGTCGCAATTTAAATTAAGATAGGAGAAAGATATAAATATGAGTTACGCTGTAGTTGACAACGTAAAAACCATTTTGCAAATCGATGAAAAAGCAGAATTTTGGGATGATGAAATAGAGAGTAATTTGACTTCCGCTGAAAGCCTGGTTGACGCATACGTGAAAAAAGCAGGGTTGCCAACTGTAAGTAATCCTCCCGCGCAAATGGTGGTTGACGCTTGCGCATTTTACGCTGCATCACTGTTCCGCAAACCGCGGGATGAAGTTTCCGCAAAACTTTTTTTTGAAAAAGCGGAGGAACTCATGGCAAAATACGTTGGCTCATTAAACTTGGGGTATTTGCGGTGACCGTTAAAACTTTGGCGTTTCATGTTAGCGAAAAACCGAATCCGGAATTTTTGGTGCATACACCGAGCCCTATGGATGTGTATATGCGCTTGTTGAAAGCTGTGAAGCGTGTGCATGGCGACGGCAAAAAACCCGACGTCGTACTGATGCCCGAGTACGATGCGCATAACAGTTGGGCGGCGGAAGCTGCGTGGCTGATCGAAAAATTTAAGGGGATACCGATTATGCTTGATGCCGCTGGCGGTTGGGATTACGACGAATTCGCGACGCCGGAGCGTATACAAATTTTGCTGGATGCGGGAGTAAATATTACGTGGATTCGCATATCCGAGTTGATCAGTTATTATGACGAATGGTTGCATTTGCCGTTTCCGCAAAGTTATTTTTCTAATTTATTGGATTTTTGCAAAACCAAAAATATTAAAGTATATTATTGCGAGTGGAAAACTTCCACATTACCTACTATGTTAACTGTTGTAGCTGGCTATGAGGATATTGTTACATTGGGTTTCAAAACTAACAGCGGCGACATGGAACCCGCGCAAATGTTCAAGCTTATGGTGGATACGTTGCGCAGTCAAAGTCCAGAGTATCCGTATCCTAATCAGTGGGGTGCAACTATTGAAAGCTGGTATTGGGAGACGCGGCATCGTCAAGACTCGGCGCATCCCGAAGCAAACGTTTATAATCCGGATAACATGCCGGTTTCGTATATGATTATTCACACGCAGGAAGCAGTTTCGATGCCGACTATTTGGTATGCAGGCGCGGAGCTGATTCAGTACGAGGCTTATTGGTGGTTTTTCGAGCATACTACGGGGAAACCGCGGCGTGCATTCAACACGGTGATGCAGTATTTCACATCCGGTGTAGCTATTCCACCAATTCAAACCATCGTGATGGAGACTTTATACGCGGAGTGGATTGGCGGTCCGTTACGTGGCGAAATCAAATGGTTTGACGGACGTGGTGAAGATGCGCAGCCGTCGAAAAAAGATTTTACGGCGATGCCGGAGCGGTACGCCATAAAAGTTTCAAGTTTGCGAGATGAAGGCTCCCGTTGGCTCCGCACGGAATTGATTAACGTGGAATGCATTGCGAAAAAAACTGGAGTAGCGTTGGATGATGCTATTTTTCAACGTGAACATATGCGTAATGAGGTCGAAAGAATTATATTTATGTACAGCCGCTTAGGTGCGTTGTATAACGCTGCAACCGATTTGACTCCTGGTCAGCGGCATAAACGGCATTTGCCGGGTGTGCTGGATGTTTACGTTTCTGGAATCAGCGGCAGATTTGAAGACGAATCTGCAGTACGAGTGAATATCCAAATAAAATGTCAGTATCAACCGAAAAAACTTTGGGTTGTTAAAAATGATTAGAATCATCAAAAAAAATGATTAAAGTTAAAAAAAAAATGGTGAATTAAAAATGGAAAAGTTTAAATTGGAGGAACCGTAATGCCAGCTTACCCTGGTGCACAATCAAAATTTAATTACCGCGTAGAATCATATTTTGGGGAGCCGCTGCCGACTAACCCCACATTCACGCAACTAACGTGCGATAACATCGAACCGTTGATTGATACGGCATTGATTAAAGTCCGTGGCTGCGGATCCCGCGATTTGATCGCGGTGAAACGTGGAATCGTAAAACCCGAAATAAAGATTTCATTGCCGTTGCCCGCAGATGACATCATGAGCTTCATCTACAATGTGGTTAGCAATTTTGCACTTACCTGCCATATCCTCGATGAAGGACCTGACGAGTTGGTGAACATATTATATTCCGGCGTCCGCATTGACAAAGCAACCATTTCTTGCGCAATTGAAGATGTGTTGCGGGCGGATGCGGAATTGATGGCCCAGGATGTAACTAGCGCATCTACGAAACCGGCGGGTGCAACATACAATGAAGTCGGTGGCGCGGTGAGTTGGGAAGATATTACAGTGCAGAAAGGAAACGCAGACGGATCTAACTTGACGGAATTTAATGTATGCACGGATTTCAAATTTTCCATAGCGAACAATTTGAAAAGCATAGGTGTAATCCGTTCGACTACACCCACAAAACCGAAATACATTATCCCAAAGCAACGGGATTTAACAGGGGAGTTGAATTGCATTTTCGAAAACAAAGACCAATATTACGAAGCGGCAAGCGGCGGATTCAGCTTAAAATTCAATTTAAGCGCTGGAAAATTCGTTCTCTTTAAGGATTGTCAGTGGGAAAACGTGGGGTCAGTCCGCCGTCCAGAAGATATTGTGTCGCTCAAATTGGCGTTTACAGCGCAAAGTATAAGTACTAGCGAGGATTAAATATGCAAGAAGAAATTTTGGAGCTTGACGACAGATTCGGTGTAAGATACGCCGGAAAATATTTATTTCGCGAAATCACGTGGGCGAAACGGAACCGCATAATCCAAAAAAACACGAAGTATAACAGTTTAACCGGTGAAGTGACAAGCAGCGACTTCATTGCGATTCAAGCGGAAACGATTATGGCGAGTATCCACGGGCAACCAGAAAGCAAACCGATAACGTTGCAAAAATTGCTTGGCGAAGAAGATGGAATTCCGATTGAACTCGGCGAATTATTTTCGAAAATCGCTAACAAACTCAACGGATTAACCCACGAGGACCTCCGTTTTTTGTTATCGCGATTAAGCGAGAACGACCGCACCCAACTCTTACAGAGTTTCGGCTTTGCAAAGAATTCGGGTGGACAATCAACCAGTTAAGGCGGCAACCCGCGAAAACTGTAATCATGTTCGTGAAAATATTGTGCGAAATGGATGAGCAAATCAAAACGGAAAAAGCGAAAGTGGAGCGTGAATCGAAACGGCGATAGATGTACAAATTACGGGTGTCGAAGAATTCCGCGCGGCGATGAACAAATTTGACGCATCATTGCAAAATGAAGTTCATCAATTTTTGCTGGATTGGGCGGAAAACGTGAAAACTTTGGCGATGCGGAATTGCCCGGTGAAAACGGGTAAATTACGGGCGAGTATATACGCGAAAGTGCAGGAGTGGACGGTTGAAGTCGGTGCACACGAAGTATATGCGTTGATGATCGAGTTCGGCACAAAATATATTACCGCGAACCCATTTTTGCATCCCGCGATAATCCAATATTTGCCGCAGCTTGAAAAATTGATTTTGGATGCGATCGAATACGCGAAAACGGAAAGCGGATTCCGATAATTAATGTAAAAAAAAAATAATAATAACATGAGGAAAATATTATGAGCATGCGAGATATTAGCATTGCGGTTCGCGCGGAGAATCGGGCGTCAAACGTATTCCGCATGATCAGCAGCGACGTTTTAAGCCTCGGAATCTCATTTGGAGCATTGGATTCCGCGACGGGCCGTAGTGTAATGCAAATTTTCAGCGTAATCCGTGTCTGCCAGTCTATGCACGCAATAATTACGACGTTGACGGCTGCGCAAACTGCGAAAAATGTGGTTGATTCAACCGGCGCGGGTGTTCAAAGCACGTTATCCGTTGCAACTACAGGCGCCGTCACTGCACAGGTTGCTCAAAACGCGGCGGTGCAGCAAGGAATCATCGCGCAGACGGCGAATGCAATCAGGTTAGGCGCATCATCCGCTGCGCACGCTGTGCACGCAGCTGCAGCGTGGATTTCTACCGCTGCTCAAAACGCCTTAAATATCAGCTACGCAACTTTCTTGGCTTTGACGGGTGTGGGGATCGCGGTTATTGCTGCGGCTGCTGTGGCGATGTTTGCTTTTGCGAGCAGCATGAATGAAGCTACAGCAAGCGTGAAAAGTTTCAACAGTGTCACTGTGGAGACGCCTGCACGAATCAAAAATATTCAACGATCAACTTCGGGAATAGCAAGAAGTGGTCAATCATCCGATGAATATTCGTTATATCGGAGGGGCATAGAATGAGCGAATTTAGCATTCCAGTCGCCGTACTTTCTTTAGGCGCCGTTGGTGTGACGCCATCGGATATCGTAGAGGCTTACGTGCGGTTAGGGTGCAGCAAAGAAGTATCCAGCTTCGAAGTTGTAATTCACAATGCGAACGGTAATTACAGTCCGAATGGTCCGCATCCCATTTTGGTGGGTGCAACAGGCGGATTAGGATTATGCCGTCAACCCTACAATCCCGTGAATTCCCCGTTGATTTCGCTGAAAGTGGAAAGCGTGAAATATGTTGATTCACCAACCGACAATTACGTTAATGTTAGTGGCAGATGCTGGGGTGAATGGCTTTTCCGGCGCGTAATCACAAAAACATATGAAAATGAGAAAGGAGAAGCCATAATCAAAGATTTGATTGGTTCATTCACGGATTTGAGTCATAATCGTGGCGGCGTTGAATTAATCGAAAGCACCGACACCACATATACAAAGCTCGTGTACGAAGACACACCCATGTGGGACATTGTGAAGTACATCGCGGAAACCGCGGATAAAGCGGGTGTAATCGGTTTCGATTTCCGTGTGGCGCCCGACGGCAAATTCGAGTTTTTCCCGAAAAACAGCAAAACCAACAACGTAAGCTTAACTGACAAAATCGAGTCATGCGAATACCGCAAAGACATCGCGCGTGTACGTAACCGCATCAAAATTTTGGGGGAAGCCACAAAAAGCTATCCAATCGACAAAGACGGATTAACAGAAATCCTGGATTCCCCGTATGGAACGTGGACGACGGACAACGGATTCATCGGTGTTCCGCTTCCTCCCGCTAATGGTTCGATCGCGCAGGATTCCACTGTTGCACGGATTGGTATATCCAGCATAAAATGCCACATTATGAATATGCCAAGCGGCGTACTCGACTTTCTGTTTAAGTCAGGTTTTGAAGTGAACACCAATGAATACTCCACATTATTCATGTTTTGCAAGGTTGAGCAGAGTTACAGCGGGCAAGGCACAATAATTTTGCATGACGTAAACGGAAAATATTGCAGGAAACACCAAAACTTCAGCGCCAACAACGAATTCAAGGGATACCAAATTGGTGTGGGCGCCGCGAACAGCGACGAATGGGATATAATCGAAGCAGGATTCGATTGGACGCAAGTGAAACGTGTACGGGTTTTCCAGAATTTTCCGTTGGACACTGAAACAATGTTTTACACGCACGGGTGGGGTGACTGGTGGCTGGATGGAATGTACTTCGGCTCCAAACGGTACGAAGCATCCGTAGAAGATGCTGCAAGCGCGTCAGCATACGGATTCCGCGAATACGTGGAAACCGATGAGGAACTTTGGAGTGACAACGAATGCGAATTACGGGCAAAATCTTTGCTAGCGTATCTGAAGAACCCTATTGAATACATCACAATAACCAGTTCCGTGTTGGATTACCAAACAAACCCTATACTCGCGGGAGACAAAATATACGTCAATTTGATTAATGAAGGCATATCCGCGAATTACCGCGCGGAATCCGTGGAGTATCATTACGACGCGGAAAAACAGGATTTGACCGTCACATTGGAATTGGGGCGGGAGCCTCCGATTATCGCGGATTACTTATATGGATTACGCACATTTACGGTGAACGTGGAGAAACTGGCGCGAACGAAAAGCGGCAGCAAAGGACGCACCGGTTTCGGTTTAAGCTTCAACAGCGGAGGTGGCGGAGGATACAATGGAGTCGGCAAATTAGAAGTTACCTGCGAAGTCCCCGCGCCGTATGATTGGCCTACGCTGGAACCGTATCTTTGGGGTTTCGATCAAAACGGGCATTGGACGCCTGATTCGAAAACTTTGCCGCTCGGCGAAAGCGTGCTACGGTTCAAGGATCCGGTGACACTGAATTGGCTGGAAATGGGTATGGCTTACACCACCACAGACCCCAGCCCCATTTTGTGGTTGAGTCAACATTTGACGGTGAAAAAAGATTTCGCTTGCGGAGGAATGCTCACCAGCTTTCAAGGCGCATTATTCCTGGGCAGCGGATTAACGTCACCGAATGATATGCCGCAAATTGTTTTGGCGCACAGTGAATCAGATTACGGATTCAAAGATACACTCGAACTTTGGCGGTTCGGGCACGCTGGATACGGAAAAATGCGGTTAGACGAGCTGCAAGTCGACAAAATCAAAAAAATTAATGGCGACCCATTCACGGGATTTCTGATTCTCGATCAATACGGTTACGGCACATTAACCGGATTACATTTCGGTTCCGGTTGGGGCGACATATACCGTACAACCGTAGGAAACGACAATGTAATTGCACTCAGCGGCTTAGGATTAATCCTGCATGGCTATTTGAATGCGAAATCTATTTCGCTGAATCCACCTGCTGGATTACCTGCGTTAGCATCCGATTCATCCGCGGTGGTGTGCACTGGAATCAACGCGGACATGTTGGATGGTTATCACGCATCGGATTTTTTGATTAGCGTAGGATTACTAGAATTGTCTAATTTACCCGCGGGACCATCTGGGCATGTGCTCACCGGGCAGGGTCCAGGTAATTGGCCGCAGTATTCCGACCCTAATTCGTTGATTAGCAGCATTAGCGCGGATAGCATCACCAAAGGTGGCATAACCAACAGTTTTACTTTGGCGACTCCAGGTGGCGGATCAGTGACACTGCATTTCACACACTCCAAATTCACGGGATCATCTTAGTTCGCAGAAATTGTAATGAGGTGAAAAAATGGAGAACACTGAAAAAAATAAAAACATTAACAGAGAAACGCAAACTCCGCAGACTTCACAAATTCCACAAATTCCGCCGTTATCACCGCAACTGTTAACGGAATTCGCGGTTTTCGAAATCCGTGTAAAAGATTTGCAAAGCCAATACGCAAAATTAACCAGATTAATGGTGGAAGAAAACGGTGCATTACGGCAGGAAATCGCGGAATTGCGCGAAAAACTTAAAGGCGGCGGAAAAAAACTTTAAATTCCGCGTTAAACCCCCTGCATATGCAACATTCACGGTTGCATGGCAGATAGGGTGCAAAAAAAAACCCAAATCTCAGTAAATAAATGAGGAGAATAAAAAAATGAAAGATGTAAAACAAAAAAATCTCTTGCGAAGTTTAGGCGACGATAAAGAAATAAACTGGGATGACTATTTCGAAAATCCGAAATCTGCATTAGATAATCTCCGTGAAATGAGTAATCCGCAATTCGAAAACTTGCCAACAGTTTCATGCCAAGCCAACAACGTCATTATGGTGCAGTTCATGGCGGAACCGGAAATCCGTTGCGACAAAGAAGGCAAAGAGCACGCATTCGCTGAATTAATTGTACTCACCAAAACGGAAGGCTGGGATCGCACGCAAAAACGTGAAATCACTTTAAAAGCTGGTACAAAAGCAAGCATGGATTTGAAGCGGCATGGCGGATTGTGGGCGATAATGGGCAAAATGACGCCAATCACCAACAAAGCTTTCGTCATTGGCAACCTCGGGAAAGTTCCAGTCAAAAAAGGTTCCGCGTATAATTACAAAATCCAAGAGATTCCCACTGAAAAAATTCCTAAATTTTAGTTAACGTTTTACGTTAACAATTTTTTTTTAAACAAATTTGAATAATTTTGATATTTTGAAATAGTTTGAAATAATAAATAATTCGTGATGTTTATGCACAGAAATTTCAAGGTAACGGGGAAAAAGTTTCGTGTGATAGACCTTCCACCGAGTGATTTCAAAAAGAATGTTCGTGCGAGCACTTTGGCGAGTTGGTTTTACTGCGCGGAAAAATTTACACATATCGCTAATGGGCTGACTCCGGAAGAAGAAATTGATGAGAAAAAAGCGGATATTTTGGATACGGGCACCGCGATTCACGCCGTACTCGAGGAATCGATGGGGCGGCGTTTCCCGTATGAAGAAGAATTCATAGATCTGCTTAAAACTTATCAGCACGAAACGTTGGGTTTCACACGTACAATCCGTGACGTAAACATTCTCTGCACCATTTCGGGGCATCAGGATGATTTGCAGATTACACCGGATTTCAGCGTTAGCGTCATTGAAAACAAAACAATTGAAATTCCGAAGTGGCCCGCGGATGGCAGCGTACCCAACATGTATTTCGTGGAAAAATTCAAAATCCCCATCGCGAAATACCAAAGCCAAATTTACAGCTGGATTTTGGAGCCAATCGTGCAAAAAGAAGGTGGCTATATGCATGGATACAACGCGATTCAATACTGGGATCGCCCAACCGCGAAATTTGTGAAGTGGTATCCAGTTCGCTATGACGCGGCTGCCGTTCAAGAGCAGATTCTGCAGGCGTTGAAAGCGTGTAGTGATCCTTCGCTGGTTATCCGCCCTAAGGTTGGTTGGAAATGCAAGTCTTGCCCTGAAGCGCACAAAAAAGTTTGTCAATTCTGCAAAGATGGAGTGCCGAATTCAATTTAAAATTGCAAAAATAAATTGTAAATAAAGTGCAGGAAATAAACTTTATCATCCAATTTTTATTGCGTGATAACATTTCAATCCGTATATTTACGTTACGTTTATATTGGCAGCGTAGCGTAAATATTATCGTTAACCAATCGATTGGTTAAAAAAATTGAGGAATTGACGTAAATGGAAAACTTTAATATACCACCGGAAAATCCGGAAATAAATTTTGAAAACAAACCTATAAACATCTCTACAAACAATCCGTCAATCAACATCAACAATCAAACAACCAACGGAATAAACATAAATAATCCCATCATAAACGATTCCGCGATAAACGACGAACCGGAATTATTAATTATTCCGCGTACTCCCGCGAATTGCCCACAAACTTTAATTCGTCGAATTCAAGAGGAACGATACAAAATATACAACATCGACACACTTTATCTCAACGATTGCTACACGGTTTCGGATGCGCAACAAAAAATTCAACACCACATTAATAACATCAAATTAATAATCGAATTCGCCGAAAAAATCAACAACGAACAAAATAAAATCATCACAAAAATATTACTAAACACGGATCCATATCTGCGCAATCTTAACGAAACGTATTACAATCCGGAACCTAAATTCAAAACTTCCGTTTGGGCGTACTACACGGACGGCGGCATAATCAAAAGCAAACCGATCGGCGAATTCATCCGCGGACAAGACCGTTTCACCAGCCACGTAAAACGATTCGGCGGAAAAGACCGAAAAATCAACGAATACGACGAAATCTCGAAACGGCAAAACGAAAAATGGCTGCAAAAAGAAAAAATCCGTAACCACTCAATATTCCAAACAAATCACATCAAAGAAATAATCAACGAAAAATTAAAAGTTATCAACTCATTTTAATTCTTTTTTTTTTTTGCGAAAAATGGTGAAAAAAATGGTTTTAACAGCAGAAGTCGTGAAATATCTAAAAAAAGTAATGAATTTCAGTGACAAACTAATTCAGAAAATGCGGGAAATCCCAGATGTAGATGATACGGATCTGAAGGTAATCGCGGAAGTAATACAGTTCGCAAAGGAAGAAGCGACGGAAGAAGCGTTAGCGGAAACGCCTGATTGCGATTGCTGCGAATACAAACGTATGCCGCAGCGTGACGAAAGCAGAGATTAATTCAAACTATAATCCACAAATTATGTTAATTGGTGAAAAAAAAATATGTCGAAAAATTTGAAAATACAAAGTTTTTTCGCGAAATATGATGCTTCTCTAAGCAGCGAAGCAAAAGCGGAAATACTTGCAATAATAAACGAAATCGAAAAAGAAGCAATAACTGAAAAAAAAGTAATAACTGAAAAAGAGGTAATAACCGAAATATCCGCAGTTGAAGCGAACCCCGTGAAAACCGCGAAATCCCGCAGAAAAAAAGTGCTGAAAGTTGAATAGTCATGAACGAGGTGTGATTTACAGCGCCGCCGTAATTGACTGTGAAGGAACTATTGATATCGCGGGTAATCCGCCGTGCACATTAAGACTGCAGGCGTATAATAATGTGCGTGATTGCCTGCAAATTATTGTTGAAACGTTTGACAAAGGGAAAATTTATGAGTGGCCACGTGGCGAAAATTCGGATGCGCGGTATCATTACGTTGCACACGGAGACGACGCGTATCAAGTTATCGCCGTGATTGAACCGTATCTGAAGGTTTGCCGCGAACAAGCGGTGTTGGCGATCGTGTACCGCAACAAATTCATGGTTGCGCGGCATAACGGCAAAGTTTCGTGTGAAGATCGAATGCAACGGCAACGTTTCAAGCGGAGTATAAGCCTGCTGAATAGGAGGACGAGGAAATGGGAAAAATGAGAGATAACATGAAAATTTTGAGATTCCGCGCACATCGGTTGATGCGGAAGTATATTGTGCAGATTTCGTACAAAACACAAGTTGAACTAACGGAACGTACCATTGGTACAGCTGAAGCCTTCGGGTTAGGAATCGATGGTGAAAAAGAATTTCAAATCTGCGACAGCGAAATAGAAATCAATTCCGGTGACGTCGTAGAAATTAACGGTGATTCAGGCTCCGGGAAATCGTCGATTTTACGGTGGTTCAAAAATGTGTTCAAAGACATTGTTGCGGATATCAACGAAATCAACATTCAAACTGATAAGCCGATTGTTGATACGATAGGAAAGAGTCTAGACGAAGCACTTAAACTTTTATCGTTCGTAGGGTTAAACGACGCATTCATTTTTCTGCGGAAATACAATGAACTCAGCGATGGACAAAAATACCGTTACCGCGTCGCGAAACTAATGGAAAGTGGCAAGCAAACGTGGATTTGCGACGAATTCTGCAACACACTGGACCGCGACACTGCGAAAATTGTTGCGTGGAATATGCAAAAGTTCGCGCGGCAGTTAGGCGTCACCGTTTTGGTTGCGTCATGCAATACGGATTTAACGGCGGATTTGGACCCAAACGTTTTAATAGTCAAACGGTTCGGCAAAGAAATCAAAATCACATACAATAATAATCAACCCGGCGGCAATCCATGCAGTTTAATCCGCGAAATGAAGTTTGAACGCGGTAATTACACGGATTGGAAGAACCTCAGCGAATTCCATTACCGCAGTCATTTCGCGCCACCTCCCAAAGCAATCTGGAAACTTACGAGAGGTGACGAATTATGCGCGGTGATCGTGTACAGTTGTCCTCCCATTGCAACGTTTGGGCGGAAAGTGTTTTTCGGGAGAGTACTGGGGATTCAGGAACTCAACGAAAAAGTCACAATTATTAGCCGTGTGGTTGTGCATCCGAAATTCCGCACCATAGGTTTAGGGCGATTGATTGTACAGAAATCTTTGCCGCTTAGTCCAACGCGCTACACGGAAACTGTTGCGGTGATGGCGAAGTATAATCCGTTTTTCGTGAAAGCCGGTATGAAGTGGGTGTGCGAAAAAACGCCGGAAAAAAAATTAATTGATTTTATGGATTATCTGAAATCAATAGACTTCAACTTGCAATATGTATCGTCAATTAACTATGTGCTGCGGTTTTTGCAGGAAGATGCGGAACGCGAAAAAGAAATTAAGCAACGCGCGACAAAAGTAAATCATATTGCATTGCACAAGCATTTCGGGAAGGATATGCGACATAAACAATATATCGGACGCGTTTTAAGCACGGATTCCGCGACTCTCGCAGGGTTGATTGTGCAAATGGGTGTGATGTTTCAAACCAAAATATATTTGGCATATGACCGTGGAGAAACTGTACTTGCGGAAACCGTAACTGCGGAAGATTTTACGGAAGATTCTGTTTGCTGCGTGAAAAACGAATAATTGGAAGAATCATTTTATGCAGAAAGTTCAGATTCCACGTGAATTAATCAAAGTCCTTGAACCCTTCGGAGGCTGCTGTTTCCTGAAGGTTTCGCAGCCTATGCCGGAAAACCCTGACGCGCCGATTCCGGGAAACGGCAAAAAAGCGATTGAACGTGGTTGGGTGAATCACCTGTACAAAGCGGATGATCCGTCGCTGCAGGAATGGTTGGCAGGCGGCGGAAACTACGGAGTATGCGCAGGCGACGGATTAATCATGCTGGAGCACGACACCGCGGAAACTCAGGTGCCGCTTGAAGTCGCGGGCATCGCGACTTTCCGCGTAAAATCCGGGCGTGCTTCAGCTGCGGGTTGCCACGATTACTTCCGCAGCAACGTATCGGACAACGGTGAAATTTTGGATGCGGACGGCAAAAACGTGGCGCATATTCAGGTTAATCGCCGCTACGTCGTTGGACCGAATTGTAATCACAAAAGCGGCGGAACATACCAAATAATCAGTGATTTCCCGATACAATGGATTACACGGGAAACGCTGGAAGAAATTTATGGGCTGTACGACAAAACCGCGAATAAAGCAGGTATCCGTTGGAGTGCGAAAATTCGCGAAGAAATTGCGGAGGATACGGAAAACTTTAAAAAACGGATTCAAACTAATTTGCACATCCGCGATTTGGTGGATGTTAAGCAAATGAAGCATTTGGGGAACGGTGAATATCAAGGGGTGCAACCCACACATGGTTCAAGCACGGGAGGAAATTTTACGGTGAATGTGCTGAAAAACACTTGGTATTGCTTCCGCTGCGGCTCAGGTGGTTCACCATTGCATTTGCTTGCGGTTTTACACGGAATCATTGAATGCGGCGACAGCAAACCAGATGTGTTGAAAGGCGGATTATTCCGCAGAACAGTGGAATTGGCGCAAACTCACGGTTACAACGTGGAGTTCCCAAAATTGTGTGGTGAAGTAGATGACGAAGTCGCCGAATTTTTCGAGGGTAATCCGCCGCATTTCGTCCCTAGCATCCTCGGCGAAAAATTGATGGAAGCCGCAACATTCGTAACCCGAGAATCAGACCGCACCATGTACAGATACGACAAAACCCGTGGAATCTACGTTGACGACGGCGAATCATACGCGATGCGGGAGATGCAGAAAACCCTTGGGAAAGAACTGCGGATTGCGCGACAAAACGAAGTGCTGAATTACATTCGCTGCGCCACTTTCAGCAAGTGCGAACCACCTGTACAAAACGTTATCGCGCTAAAAAACGAATTATATAACTTTGACACTATGAGTATAGAAAAATTTACACCTGAATACTTCATCGTGAACGCATTACCCATAACGTATGACGAAAAAGCAGAGTGCCCACTCATTAATAAATTTTTCTCTGAAATCGTTACGGAAGAAGATATTATCACATTACTGCAATTGTTCGCGTGGTGCTTGCAAAGCCACTACAAAATTCAAGGCGCCGTAATGTTAACTGGATCGGGACGTAACGGAAAAACAACGTTTTTGGGTTTGATGACGCATTTTTTGGGGAAAAATAATTGTTCGTCGGTTCCTTTGCAAGACATGGAATCCTCATTTTCCCGCGGTTGCTTATTTGGCAAATTAGCAAACATCAAAGCTGATTTGTCGGACCGCGCCGTGAAAGAAACGGGTGCATTCAAAGCAGCGACAGGCGGCGAAGATTTACTGGATGGCGAAAAAAAGTATTGCCCAAAATTCTTTTTCGTAAACACGGCAAAATTTATTTTCGCGGCAAATAAGGTGCCAATGAGTGCGGACGATAGTGACGCTTACTTCCGCCGTTGGTTAATCATCGATTTTCCAAACAAATTCGAACGAAACAGCCCGAAATGCGATCCCAACATGCTATACAAGCTCAAAACTGAATCGGAATTAAGCGGATTATTCAATCTGGTGGTAAAACAGTACAAAATTTTGGAGGAACAGTTAAAATTTTCGCATAACAAAAGCACCGAAGAAGCGAGGGAACATTACATTCGCGCATCAAACCCGGCGTTAAGTTTCGTCGAAAATTGCATTGACCGGATTGACGATGAAATCCTGATTTCGCAAGAAAACGTTTACATCGCATTCGCGGAATTTTGCAACAAACATAAATTAATCACTTCGTCGAAACGGGAATTAAACGCACGGATTGAAGAAACATTGCTGGGAATCCGCAAAGAAGTGAAAATCGAAAATAAAATGCGGGTGACGTATTGGCGCGGAATCAGATTAACCGTAAATGAATATTTCAATGGGGAAAATCAAGCCATAAAAAGTAAGAGCAAAAAAGAGAATAAAGAATTAACCGATATGAACACTTTTTTGGGTGAACAATAATGCTTCTAAAAGCCAATACGAGAACACAATATTTCGCGACGGGCAAAGAAACATATTTGGAAGTCACAAAAATCGGTGGCGAAACAAAATCAATCCGTCGCCCGTTCGATCCGTACATGTACATGCTTGACCTTTTATATCACGGTGGCATTGACGTTGAGCCGGTAAAGCGGAAATTGCTGAGCACTTTGGAGGAACGCGACGTCCTAAAAGTTTCGTTTGCAAACACGGAAGATCTGAAATATTCGCGGGGTGCAGGCGCCGTTGAATGTGAAGTCCCGTATGATCAGCGGATTGCAATCGATATGGGATTCAAATCGAAATCTGATGCGCCGCGGCATGACGCGTTTGATTTGGAGATGGAAAGCACTCGTGGCGGAATGTTTCCAAACGCGCTGTATGACCGTATCACCGCAATCAGCTATTTCGGGGAAAGCATCGCGGAATGCGACACGTTGTTTGACATGCCGGAGTATGAAATGTTGAGCCGTTTCGTTGAGCGTGTGCAGCAGCGGAATCCAGATATGCTTGATTCATTTTTCGGGTCTTACGCAGATTTCCCATGGTTGATTCAACGGTGTGCAGTTAACAATCTGAAGCTTAGTTTGGGACGCGACGGTTCGGAGCCTTGGGTGAAAACGCGGACTTTTCAATCCGGCAAAAACGTGGGTGAAAACCGTATAATCGACATTAACGGGCGGGTGCACTTTGACGTTTGGAAGGAAGTCAACCAGGATCAAACATTGTTCGGCATCAAAAACCGACAATTAAAAACCGTTGCGAAGTGGATGGGAATCCCCGTGATTGAAGTAGACCGCGCGGACATGGCGAAGCTGAATCAGGAGCAACTCCGTAAATATTGCCTCAGTGACGCGCACGCAACTTATCGTTTGGCTCAAATTTATTCGCGAAACTTAGCCGCGTTATCTGATTTCTTGGAAATCACGTTGGACATGACAATCAACCGTTCACCGTCGCATGTCGCAAACTATATTTATATGCGGGAATTCCGAAAAAACGGTATCATCACGGATAAAAAGAATTTTGAACGTTACCCGGAATTTCGCAACAGTGAACAAAAAAGCGCGTATCAAGGTGCCTTAGTTACTTTGTTCAATCCTGGGTTGTACGAAGAGAAAGGTGGGCACATAGACGCGAACAGCATGTATCCCGCGGATATGATTTGCTTCAATTACTCACCGGAAACTTTGCTGGAAACGCGGATTAGGCCCGAATTGCAAATAGATAATTGGGTACAGTTCGTGGAGCCAAACGAAATCCGTGTGTATGACAAAAAATTGGGTGTAATCTGCTGCAAAATAGATTTAACACACGACAGTATCAGCCGCATAAAATTAACGGAAATGTTTGACAAACGGAAAATTGTGAAGTTGGCGCTGAACACACTGAAAGACGCGAAAGGCATTTTCGTGGATGCTATCGCAAACATAAAAGGCTGCAAACAAAACTTGTCTGTCACGGAAATCGCGGCGATCGCATACTTGGAAGAAGGTTGCAACGAAGAAGTCCTCAACAGTATTCAATGGGCGATTAAAGTCATGATGAACAGTATTCCCGGTTATAACGGTATGGGGTTCGCGTCATGCGGAGCTTTTCCGATTGCGGCGCAAATATGCGGTTTGGGGCGTTGGGAAATCACGGAAGCAACGAATTACGTGAAATCCGTGGGGTGTTTGCCTATTGAACGGGACACAGACGGATTATATTATATGGGCGACGATTTAAGCGGCGAAATCACACGGTTGATTCAAAACAAAATCCCAGATCAATATCAACGGGAAGTAATAAAATTCGGTTTTGACACGTTTGACGCCGGAATTTTTTACGACGAAAAAGGTTATGTGCTTCGCGACGGCAACAAATTGATTATGCACGGCAGCGGATTAAAAGGGCGTCATTTGCCGAAAGTTACGGATTGGGCGTTGGAACGGCTGGTGTGGGCGATCTTCAAGCACGACGATATACCGGGAGTGCTGAATGGAATCGGCGCGGATGTGCGGAAAGACCAAGTAATAGGGGATTTTCTGATGACCATACGGATGAGCAAAGATCCCGCGCAATACGCATCAACCAATCAATACGGGAAACTGGTGAAAATTGCGAAAGACGCAGATATAGACATCCGTTGGGGCGACGAATTCCAATACCTCAAAACGTCAGATGGATTCAAACCGTATGCTGTAGTTTTCGGAAAACCTGTAAAATTGGATTACGACTACTATTATGAACGTATTGCAAACGTGCTTACACGGATTCTACAGGTTACACATGGATATACTTTCAGCACGGTTTACGCGTATCTCAAAGGAAACAAATTATTATCCGCGTATTTATATTAAGAAAAATTAATTGATTTAAAAAAAAAATGGAGAAAAATGTATGTCAACAAACTTTAACGTGAAAAAAATGAAAGGTTTAATACGTTTCAGACGGCACACTGACGCGGTTGACGCAGATAATCCGCCGATGATCAGTCAAAGTGATGTCGTAATGCAGAAAGAGCTTGTGAATGACAAATTATTTATTGTATTCACCTGTCCGGTTTGCGGAAACGGCATCGCACTGCAACAAGCAGATTTAGAAAAGTTTATTAAGCTGGGTTCTAAGGTGAATTCGCAATGATTATATGTTTCGATTTTGACGGCGTAATCCGCGAAGGCGACCAAGGCATATACCATTTGGGGTACAATTGCAGCAACAAAAATGTTGGTCCAAAAGCGGTTTACTTGCAATCCGCCGCATCCTGCCGCCCTTTGCTAAATCCATTGGATTTTGCGTTGCCAGATGACGTAATTTACGTTTTATCCGCATGCACAACCGTCGCGGAATTAAACGAGAAGCGTGCTTGGCTGCAACACTTCTACGGGTACAAAGTGCTTTTCGAACATGTGTTCATGGGGACCGCGAATGATGTCGCAAAAGAAAAAATCGAATTAATGGAGAGCCTGCACGTTGAAATATATTTCGAAAACAACCCCACAATTGTTAATTTGATGCGGAAATTAACGGATAAAATAAAAATCGTGCACTACGGTTCCTGGGTGCAAGAAATTAAGGAAAAAACGGAAGAATGAAAATGCGTGAAAAAGATTACAAAAAGTTAATAACAAAAAGTTTCACACGTCGCGTGCGCATTCATGAAAAAAAAAATAATGATTACGCAGATCAATCAGAGTGTTTGGGAAATTTTAAACGCGTCGCAATCGTGTTGGATAATCTGAATATTGTACCTGGTTGCACAGCGGAAAAAGTCGCGTTGATTTACGCGATACTGAAAATCGACCGATTCAGTAATTTACGGTTCGCAGGCAAGCAAGCACTGAATGAATCCATTTCAGATACCATTGATGATTTGAAAAATTATTTAGATTTGCTGGAAGCCTGCGTCGTCGACCAAGACTCCGCATAAAAATAGTCGAAAGTGATTAATATGAGTTTACTATTCATCAAACGCCGTAAGCGGAAATTCAAATTACATCGTTCATTCAAAACGGGCATGAAAAACACGACGCAAGGTAAACTTTTCGAAAATATTTGCAGCGCAGGATTCAAAGCCATGCGGAATTCACATAAAGACGCTTTTTGGTTTCAACGCCTGTGGGATTACAAAGCATACATCGCTATCAACCCCAACTTATTCTGCTTCAAACAACCAAGTGATTTCATGGCGTGCTCTTACGGACAATTTTATCTGTTAGAATGCAAATCATCTACTCTGAAACGTTTCAACGTGGATAATCTGAAGCCGCATCAAGAAGAAGCCATGCACCTCATCGAAGAAGCTGGCGGAGTATATTGGTTGCTAATCATGCATCGCGACACAACGGAAAAACATGCACACAAAATATATGCGTTACGCCCCGTGAAGTGGCGGTTGGTGAAACAAGAAACCAAGGAAGCCGGTTACGTTTCCGCGTCATGGGATGTAATCGCGAAAAATGCGGATTTCGAGTTGACGAAAAGCGGCGGAATATTAAATGTAGATCCGTTGTTCAACAAAGTTTGGCTTGGTGACGGGCATGTTACCCGCGGCGTGAAACGTGCATTGCGATTCCGCCATTGGAATAATTATCAACACGGAAACATTTTGAAGCGAGTAACCAACACCACGCTGAAAGAGTATTGGGCGCGTGAAGGTGGAGCAGCCATATTCGACGCGGACACCGGTGAAGTCAGCGTAATTGTGGATGAATGGGTTTTCAAGCAGTGGGAGACGTTTTTCATGATGATGTGCAACCGGTTTATCGAACGGATGATGATTGATTATTCCGTCACCATATTTCACGAGCTGGAGCATTGGGCGACGGAACCCACCAATTTCGATAGTTTGCGGCTGCGACAATGGGAGAACAGTGTGGAAAAAGTGAGTTGCGATTGTGTGAATTTGCGTGAACGCAGCAACCATTGCCAAATAATCCACTTGTCTGACCGCATATGCGGAGACTGCAAAAAATACGAGAAAGACCGCGGACTCTGCGAATTCTGCGACAAAGTCGGTGTGAAAGGTTGGCGGAATCAAATCAATCCGGAAAACGGTGAAGAATGCTGGATTATGGATTGCTAATCAAAAATTGAAAAAATAGAAAAATCAAAATGAAGTGAAAAGAATATGAGTGGAAAAAATGAAGTAACAGAAGAATCTTTGGCACCGGCGGCACCGGAAGGCGCCTGCAACTCCGGGATACGAATGCCGGGTTACAGCGCATCACCCGCGGCAACCGTTAACGTCGCGGTAACGTTTACACGGGCAAGTTTGTTTGATGATGAGGATTTGGCGAAAGCACTCGGCGAAAAAGGTGTAATATTTTGCAAAGCACGCGAAACCGCCATGTTAAACAGTTATCCGTATCTCGCGGACGCGGCGATGAGTACCATGCTGCAAAACAGTATTTTGCTGGAGTGGCGCATGAAAGTGGATTCGTTGAAATTTTTGGATTTAGACGCGGATAATGCGGAAGTCAAAAAAGTGTTTGAACGGTTGGATGGAATGATGCGCACCCACGCCCTGCTAAACACCCGTATGGGTATGTCGTACACCAGCAAAACACCGCGGAAAGAAACGTTGAAGAAACGGAAACCACTGGAAGCTGCACCTTAAATGTCTGCCATCAACAAAATTGAAGGTTGGGTTTTTTTACCGGGTGTACGGAAAATGCATTACATCCGCAACGGCAAATCAGTGTGCGGAAAAGTCTGCGGCATAATCACCATCCCAACCATTAATCAGTCAAGCAACGAAGTCCGCAGAAAATGTTTAGATTGCAAAAAAATCGTTGAATAATGAAGTGAATCAAAAAAATAATAAAGTGAGTCAAAAAAATGCATAAATTTGTAATGCAAAATAATGGAATGCTGCGACAGCGGAAGTGGACTGACGTCATAAAATTTACTCCGGAATATTACATTAGCGCGGAAACCGCGGATAAAGTGTTGACGCGAACATATTTATATCGAAAGTTCTACCGCAAATTCGGACAAACCGAATACAAAGCCACATTGGAAGATCCAGTTATGTTCGCAAAATACATATTGGAATTACCGTGGGTGAACAACATGACCGACATTCAAAAAGCAATCTTACGGGCTTTCGCGCATTACCCGGAGACTCTCGTAATCTGCGGTTCCAAAGGCGGCAAAAGCACCATAGCCGCGATTGCAACGTTATGGCGCATATACTTGCTACTGCAAATAGATGACCCCTGCGTAAAATACGGCTTGAATCCCGGTACACCGATTATGAACATGAATATTGGCCCGAAAGATGATACAGCCCGCGACATAATTTTAGCTTACATTGTCGGATTCGCGGAGCAAAGCTGGTATCTCAGCGACTTCATCGTTACACAACGACGAAACGACTTGGAATTCATCGACAACATTTATGCTCGGGCGCAGGGTTCCAGCGCAAAAGCAGGCCGCGGATACCAAATATATACGTTGCTGTTCGACGAATATTGTTTTTTCTTGGATACCACAGGTAATCAATCAGGCTCCGAATGTGTCAGCGCTTTTATGCCGCGATTACTGCCGTTTAAAACTGATGGGCGGTTCATGGGGATGAGTACACCCGCGGGACGCAACGGCGCCGCATACGAAATGTTTGCACGGGGAACCCCACAGGAACCATATATCCTGCAAAGATTGCCAACCCACGGAGAAGAGAAATACCGCGCGGTGTTTCAAGCTCCAACGTGGGTGCTTAATCCGCTGTACCCGGAGAATCACCCATTTCTCGTCAAAGAAAAGCAACGGGATGGATGGGCTTATGACCGCGAATACGGCGCAATGTTCGCAGATGTTGTTACACCGTTTTTGACGATTCCGCAAATCAACGGCATATTAAAATCCATGTATTTGGCGCCAACTGACAAACAAAACCGTTACGTAATCATGTTTGATCCTAGTCTGAAGTATGATACGTTCGCGTTAGCAATGGGTTATTTGAAGGCAGACGGCAAAGTTTCGATTCCGCTGGTGCAAAAGTGGACGCCACCGCGAAACGGCGAATGCATTAACATGATGGAAATAGAAGCCTACATTGACAATCTGTGCGAAAGATACAATGTGATAGACATCATAGGTGACGAACGGCTGGTTACACCCATGATTCAACGCTTGAACAATAAAGGTAAACCAGCGCGTGGCATACAATTCGGCGCCAACACGGACATGACGATTTATGGCTGCTTCTACGAACTGGTTACTAACAACGAATTGGAAATTCAGGATGAACAAAACATGCGAGAAGAATTACACAGATTACAGCGGATTGTGCTGAACGACCGTTATCGTGTGCAAGCGGGACCCGGCGCATCAGATGATTTGGCGGATTGCTGCGCCAAAATCTGCCACCGGTTAAAAGTGGAGAAACGCGACGGCGGAAGCGTGCTCCTATTTTAAAAAAAAATCGTAAGTTTCGCGAGGTGAACATGCATGATTATACTGCATTCTTATTGCCCGACAATTCGAAAAAACGATCAAGAATTGCCAGCCATATTAGTGAATGCCTTGAAATATTACGGATACGCCGTAGTTGACCTTCCATGTCCAGCGGACAGTCCGCGACGCTACGAAGAATATTTACGAGCGTATTGGAATACGGATGATATTATCATTGTGGAACAGGATATCAAGGTATACGGCGAAGAAATCAAATCGCTTATAAGTTGCAAAAAAGATTGGTGTGCATACCAATACAAACATCGCAGTGACGGCGCCGCAATGGTTACACACGGATTAGGACTCACAAAAATTTCTCGCGCGGCGCAACGGGTTGCTACGCCAGGAAAATGGTTGGAGGGAACCTACGAAACGCTAGACGCCCGTGTTTTAGGGTGGCTTAGCGTCAACGGTTGGCACCCGCACATCCACGGAACAGTGCAGCATGAACACAAAACAGACGAGTGAAGTATTGGTGCAAAAAAAAATTAATGTGACGTTAACGTGGGATGAAAAATATCCTGCGTCATACGTTTTCAAGCCGTCATCAGTTTTCGAAAAATGGAGGAAACAGCAAAATGAGTTGGAATCCGTTTAAAACCAAAAAAAAACGTGTGTTAGACGAAGTGAATGCAACAAACGTGAATATCTGCGATTTAGAACGCGCCATAAACGCATTAACGAAACGCATCGGGAAAATGGAGGGTGAAATCAAATTAATCCGCGCCATATTAATCGATCGATTCAAAAAAGGTGAAATGGCTACAGCGGAAAATAACAAGTGGCAGGATTGGGCGCGAACTAATTTACGGGAAGTAATCCGTTACGGTGTAATAATCATAATCACTTTGATCGGCGCCAAAGCAGCGGGATTAATATAAGTAAGATTAATATGACAAAAGTTTATATACTGCAAACAACACATTTTTAGATAAGCAAAATTTTGAGCGTGAAGAAATTGCAAACTGAAACAAAACGTGAAATAATTCGTAAACCAAAAATAAATATTGTCGACGAAAACGTTGGTTGCAAACCCATTAACTCCGCGCGAGCTAGCATAATCGGGCAAATAATGGGTTACACGAAAAACCGCGAAGCTACTGGAAACGCGCGAAACTTGGCGCGTGAAGCAATGGAATCATTAGTTACGGACGAACTTTCCAACGAAAAATTACTTGGAATCCTGCACCGCATTGAAGACGCGAATCTTGTTGCACCCGGAAAAAAATTGCAGAGTACATCCAGCGGACAATACGTTTGCGTAATCTGCGGCGAAAAAATCCCACGCAACGAAGAAGTCAGATGCAGCGGATTCTACGACAAAATCGCGCGAACATATATTAATCTGCATGCTCATAATATTTGTAGAGAATTTTCCAGACACAAAATGGAGGAAAAAAAAATGACCCAAAATGAACAGAATAAACAGGAAAAAGAACAAAAAATCACCGGGAAAACCGGCAAAAAATTAAAAAGAAGCTTAACCCAAGAAGAAGATTCCGCAAAATCAGCCTTCGCGAAAGGTGATTTAAACGCGAAATCTGAAAAATTCTTCGAAAAAGTGAAGAAAGAAATCAAAAAAGCGCCTAAAGATAAACCGTTATATCCCACGGAAGCCTTCATTAATCAATACGGATTCCTGCAAATGGGCGCCGACATAATGAGCGACATCGGCTACACCCGCAACGAAGTCAGCGAATCCGGAAAATCCGTATATCCAAAAGTCGCCGTAATAATCAAAAGCTACAACCAAACAACTGGAATAATGGAAATCAAAATAACTCCACCCGTAACCAGCGCAATTGAAATGGGTGAAGGGTTCAAAGTAGACGAAATCAACGAAACAGCCACAATCGACGAAACAACCGAAAACTCTACACCAGCATAACCTAAACGGATTATAACCATATAATCCAAAAATCCAATCTCTCGAAAGCAGCGGAGTTATACATGTGTCTCCAACGCGCATTTTGGACATAAAGTTTCACAGATTCCTCAATCACCACCGCGCGTTCGTCGTCACAACGGCTGCCGAGTCAAGATTTTAAAAAAAAAAAAATTAAAAAAAGTAAAATCGTGATTGTGAGAAAATATGGGTGGAAACCGAAAAGCGGGGAAATTAGCGAAATTAGCGGAACGCCGTGTGAAAAAAATCAAACGTGTAATGCACAATCGCCGTTGGTGTTGGCGCATCGAATGCACGTTAGACAGCGGCGAATCCGGTTACGAATTTTTGGACGAAAAAACCAACACAGTAACAAAGATTCCGTTACAAATCCGTACTTTAAGCAACTACGGATTTAAGCGGATTGAAAGCGGAAAAATTGTAGTGGCAACACAAAAAAATCAACCCGTAATTTTAAGCAATGACGAATTTTGCGAAAAAATTAGGCAAATGTTAAAATAGGAGATCAAAAAATGAGTCAAAATAATAAAAATGTGAATTCACCATTAAATAATTCCATTGTCGATGTTGTTTTTATGCGCGGATGCGTAAAAACCTATCTGAAAACGCTACCGCAAGACAGTGCGGAAGCACGGAGACTACGAAATCTACTGGACGCAACAAAAATCGTAAGCAATTCGAATTACGCGGAAATCGTAATCAACACAACTGAAAGTCAACGGAAAATCCGTGATGCAATGACGACTGAATTTGTAATTACATACGGCTTCAAACCAACCACTAACCAATTACAAAACTATATATACTACTGGCTAAACAAAGGCAACAAAATATACGCGAGAAAACCGGAATTCGTGGATCTCAACAGCAAACCGCGTAGTGTTTGCGATACGGAACGTGATAGGCGGAATGGACTTGATCCGCTACGTGACGAATCTTAGCGGATTTTCAAGGAAAAGTTGCAATGGAAGAAAAAAATGTGAAAGATACCGTTAAAATCGCTGGCATCGAAATCCCCATAGAGCAATTACAACGGGAACGTGAAGAAATCGAAGCATACGGCATTTACCCTATGCTCGCCAAAAAAATTAATCCACAAAAAATTGAAGATTACTTCATCAACCCGGAATACGGCGCACAAATAAAATTCAACGGCACCGGAGTTTTTATACGAAAAATTTTTAACCGCATAACCATGTGGGTAGCGCGGAGTTGCGGGCAAAAAACGGGAAACATCATAAGGCATTACCCAGAGTTACATCGTGAATTACTTCTTATTCCGTGCGTCACACTCACATTACACGCGGAACTAACTTTTCACGATAAAATTACAATGAAGGAACATTTCGAAAATGCGTTCATCACCACGAAAAACCGTGAAAAATATAAAGTTTACCTGCGGATTCACGACATAATAGAATGCGACGGCGAAGAAATTTGGGCTGAACCATATTTCGAACGTATTTTGCTGATTGAAAAAATTTTGAGTCACATGCTCGAAAAAGAATTAATACACGCTTTAGACACACATTTACGTCCCGCGTACTTCGTGAAATCTGAAGAGGCAAAACGTGCCTTGTACACTATCGTCCTAAAAAATAATTTAGAAGGCATAATATTCAAACGGATTTGTGCGCCATACAATTTTGGCGACGAAAACGGTGGAAGCCGCAGCGACGCATGCATAAAATTGAAGCCGATGTACACGGAAAACCAGGATACCGCGGACTGCATAATAATCGGATGCACCGAAGGCTTAGGACGCAACGCGGAAACGTTCGGCGCATTAATACTTGCGCAACTCACGTCAAAAGATGATTTAATTTACGTTGGGAAAACCGCGGGAATGACGGATGCTGAGCGGAAACGATTGTACACCAAAATTATGGCGGCACCCAAAGAATACGTGGAAGCCGATTTTTGGAAAAAGTTTTTCAAAGGCAGCGGAATCCCAAAAAAAAAGATCAAACGGCTAATAAGTCCCAATTTAACCTGTGAAATCAAGTTTGGTGAACGAAAAAAACGTTGCTATGTGAACCCGAATTACTTGCGGGAGCGAACGGAAGAAAAACAGTGGAAACAATGCCGCGTAAACGGTGATCAATAAAATGAGTGAATCAGCTTTATTATGCGGAATTTTAATCGGCAGCTCCATTTTCGTCGTAATCGGATTAGGCGTACGATTAAAACAGTGGAAGCCGAAACCGCTACATCCCGCAACCAAGCCGTGCGACGAAAAATGCCCATGCCGCACGTACCTCACAATGGTGCAGCGAAACAAAAAAGCTGCAAACAAATTATGCATGAAATGTGAAGAACCGTTTGACACACATTACGACGAATTCGTATAGAAAAAGTTTATATTCAGCGGAAAAAACAAATATAATGTGAGGAATCCTAAAATGAGCTCAAAATTGAATCTAAAAAATTTTTTCAACCAAGAAAAAGAGGAAATCTTGGAAATATTCAAAGACATGATTGCAGAAACCACGAGTCAGCAAGTAATCCTCAAACAGGTAAGATCACAACTGGAAGAAATCGGTGTAGAATACCGCGGATTAATCGCCGTTTTCGATGCAAACAACCCCGCGCATCTAACGGCATTTCAGTTATTGTTCCCCGACGAAGAAACCAACCACATAATCCGTGAATTCGCGAGGCATCCGCTACTTCCATCAGATTCCGACGATGACAACAAATGGGTGGAAACGGTAACGATGAGTGAAGCAGAAAAAGGTGTAAGCACCATCGTCAGCTGGGTGTTCCGCTGGACCGACAAAAACGGGAAACCGCATCTGTTAACCCCAGAATACGACGGGTGGTCAGTATACCGTTTACACGGAAATTTGCGGTACGTCAAATTCCGCCGTAACTTGGAGCGTGCACTACACCGCATAAAACGCTGCATACGAAACCGTTTCGTCAAAAAACCGAAGCGACTCGCAATATTTACAAATATTTATTAATCGGTGTGCGAATAATAATATTTGAGGAATCAAAATGAGCAGATTAAGTGATAAAATCGATTGGGCGGTTGATACATTCAACCAAAACATCAAATTCGCCATATCCACCGGCGAAAACTTAACGGAAACCACGGAGAAAAACATTGGACTACTCTTCTACGTCCGCAAAATCTACCCCAGCGGAAAATTCCCCGCTTGGGCGCGACGACAATTAACACCGGAATCCACAAAAGCCGTCGAAACATACGAAAAAAACCATTGCCGAACCGTCCTCTAACATCATCAACATCACATTTTTTTTAAAAAAAAAAGTAGTAAATCAAAATATACGGAAGTATAAAAATGTGTGAACCACAAAAAAAACAAATAAGCTCGGAAGAGCAAACAAAAGCGGAAGCCCAAAAAGCGGAAGCCCCCCAAACAAACATAACATCAACCAACCCGTCACTCGCGCGAACCCTGGAGTATCTGCAGGATCGCCAAAACAGCATGGCGAGATACACTGACAAACTAAGCAAAGCACTCTACGAAATTGTCAAAGCCGTCGACAACCTCAACTTAAGCGTAGACCTCAATTACATTGACACCGAAGAATTTTGCATACACCGAAAAGACGAATTCACCATAGAAAAAGGTTATCTGCAAATACGAAACGGATTACTACGGACGCATTACGTTACACTCGACGAAGGCTTCAACTACGAAAAAACGGAAAGTTGGATTTTCAACAGCATATCCCGCGCCGAACGCAAAGCCATAATCACCAGCGGAAGATTACCCATATTTCTATCCAACGTTGCAGAGGAAATGCGAAAAACCACGGAGGAATACAAAACCGTCGCGAACATCGCCGAAAAAATGGCAGCTTCCATCCGCGACAACAAAATATACATGCTGCAAGACATCGCGGATTTCGTTGTAGAAAACCCGGAAATGTTTAAAACGGATGAAACACAGCGGAGCGAAACAATAAATGACCAATAAAAACCGCATAAACCAGATAAGCCAAAGCAAACAAGCAGCGAAACGCCTCATCTGGCAGCAATTCATATACGCGCCGAAACTGCAAACCGCCACTTCATTCCTAAAAATGTATCTGAAAACCAAAATCACCCAAGAATATGACAACATACTCACCAAATTAACCGCGGAAATCGAAGCCACACTCAAAAAAGGCTACAACATCGACGAATTAACCGCAAAATGGGAGATTGACGGAGCACTTGAAAACTACGGAATCTACCTGCACAGCCGTGAACTCTACCTGTGCACACCCCACGCCACCGTATACATCTACAAACTCTGCGAATACGACGCCTATTACACTTCACACTTATACACTCGAACATTAAACATGCTCGGCGCGGAATTACAAAACGAATACGAAAAAGCGAAAACAAAAGCAGAAGCTGAATACGACCGAAAACAAAAAGAAGCCGAATTCGAACGATTAATAAATGAACGAAACAAATTACGTGAACGCGTACAAGAACTCGAAACACAACTCGAAACGGAACTCAACGAAAGCGTATAAGCAACGTAATTCAATCAAAAAGTTGATTAACCATCCACCATTTTTTTGTAATACTCACATTCATCCTCCTACTATTTTTCGTCACCCACCACCTAGACGGCACGTGAATACGGCGGAACAATGCGAAAAATGCGGAAGTTACTTCCTAACAATACACGACCGCTTCTGCAGCCGACAATGCGGCGAAATCCCGGAAAATTAACCTTCCTTTCTTTTTTTATTTACTTTTAACTGTTACAAAGGAAAGTTTAGATTCTAAACAGCTGCAAAACATCATTTTTTTCTAAACTTGAAAGTCAGGTAGTATAGTAGTAGTAGATAGACGTATAGAGCAAATAAATAGTTTAGCGTTTCTAAAGATTTTGCA
>Ga0172382_10002768_pt1 | contig 28660 bp, 16 predicted proteins | sample Leawel138RmetaG_FD_122245 | JGI IMG/M metagenome (GOLD analysis project Ga0172382, IMG submission 122245) | Leachate microbial communities from a municipal landfill in Southern Ontario, Canada - Leachate well 138R metaG | ecosystem: Engineered > Solid waste > Landfill > Unclassified | place...
AAGAAAAAACACACCATGGATCCTAGTCCATTTGCCAAAACAATTCCATTTTTTATATTTAGCTTACATTTTATTTCCGTAATAGATGTTCTAGCTGGAAATGGTAGGGATGTTAAATATTTCAGAGAAGAATACTTACATGCTAATGGCGTTGATAAGGCAATAGAAAATGAATATGTAGAGAAGATGTCTTTAAACAAACTTTTGAAAACTAAGTGTGAATATGAACTTGTTTATTCAAGGTTTGGAATTCATTGTTTAAATGCTATAGACGTAGAAAGATTAATAGCTTGGTCAAAGAAGTCAATAGCATTTGAATGGAGAGGTCCAGGAGACAAACCAGAACTATATCCAAATAAACAAGGTCATACTAGAAAAAATCATAAGCCAGAATTAGTTATTAAATATTTACTAAAATATGGATTTTCAAAAATCAATTTAATACAAGGACGTGGCCTTGCTAAATATAAAAAGGAAGATCCATTAATTTGCAGGATATATGCAACAAAATAATATAATAGATCAAATTAAAAAATTATCAAATAACGAATTAGACGAAGTTATAGAGATAATAGATAGCAGAAAAATATGTTAAATAAAATAGACTTTGTAATCAAAACATTCGAAAGATATTTGTCATTAGGCGAACTTCTTGAATCGATTTATAAATACTATCCAGATGTTGATGTTTATATTTGTGATGATAGCGAAAATATTAATCATGCTTTTTATGCTGAGTGGTTCAAGAGATTAAATATTATTCTTATTACATCTGAATTTGACATTGGTTTATCTGCTGGAAGAAATATGTTAATAGATAAATCAAAGAGCCCTTATATATTTCTATTAGATGATGACTTTGTTTTTACTGAAGAAACAAAAGTAGAAAAACTATTATCAGTTCTTGAGTCTGACGAGGATATTGTTATAGCTGGTGGCACTACAATACATGACGGCGAAGAAGAACATTACGAATTTGATATTAAAATAGATGGAATGAATGTTGAGAAAGTCCCAATAGAAGGTTCAAGATTCTTCGCTGACGGTGTAAAATATTATTTGTCTGATTCAGTTCTAAACTTTGCTTTATTTGAAAGACGTTTATTTAATTATATAAAATGGGATGAAGAATTAAAGCTATCAGAACACTTTGATTTCTATTTAAATCTTAAAAGATTAAATAAATTTAAAGTAGCCTGGGTTCCAGAAGTTAGGGTACTGCACAATAAAAAGCGTAATGAAAAATATAGAAAATTTAGAATAAGGGGTAATGAGTTTATGTTAATATCTTTTATAAAAAATGGTGTTCAAAATATGACTGATCTCAATGGCTATATGTATTCCGTTGTTATTGTTGACGGAAAACATAAATTAAAAATAACAAAAATACAATGAAAAAAAAGGTTATAATCTCAATCGATCTAGGTATCAATGGAGGAATCTCCGTGATAGATATGGATGGAGAAATTATTTCTTTCAGAGTTATGCCAACAATGAAGGAGATAGTAAATAAAAAAGAAAAAGATGTATTGGATAAGATAACAATAGCTATCCTATTCTCTGGATTGTTCAATGATTTTTCAGTAAAAGCAATTGTTATGGAAAAAATGGTGGCTATGCCAAATCAATTTCCTCAAACGGCTATGTCACTTGGTTTCGCATCTGGGTTCTTTCACGCCATAGCGGCGCTCAACTATACAAAATGCGTTGAATATCGACCAGTAGAGTGGCAAAAGGAAATGTTCAAAGGAATCAACTATGCTAAAGATCAAACAAAACAGGCTTCAGTACAGGTAGCGACAAAGCTTTATCCTGGACTGAATTTTAAAAAGAGTGATAGATGTAAAAACTATCATGATGGTATTACAGATTCCATATTAATTGGTCTTTACCATTTAAGACAAAAAAACTTCTATGAAAAATAATAATTCAAAAATAATAATCACACTTCCTCTTAAAAAAATATTAGAGGATTTTGATATTAGAAGACAATCATTTTATGCAATCAACTCAAAATATAAAATTTTTAAAAAGGAAGCCTTTGGAACTTACTCCACGAAGATGGTCGTATATCAAGAGATTAAAAACTTCTATAAAGCAAAAAGCAAAACTAAAAGGAGAGGACTATGTAGTTGGAAACATGAGTAGACTGAATAGTGTATATCAAGAAGACATGTTCATTATAAGTATTTATATTGATAAGAATTTTAATCTAGTCAATAAACATACTTTTCCTAATATTAAATTAGTTGTTGTAGCTAAGCGAAAAAAAGGTCCAAAAGATCTTTGGTATATCACTCGGCCAACATCAGAAGAAGATTATGTATCAACGAAAATTGAGAGAAAATGATTTTAGAATAATGTCCAACGCCTTATTGCTCGATGAAAAAGCAATGGGGTTTTTTAGGGCGTATGGCATAAGTCCAGAAACATTAAAAATTATGATGATAGGACTTGATGATGAAGGTTATATAAGATGCCCTATTTTTAATTCTAGAAATAAGATAGTTGGAGATGTCCAAATTAAAGATTACATGATTGACGGCGGGACTTATGTTTATAGCGCTTATGGATTTTTGGGTAATCCAGCATCTAAAGGAGCAACTATAGTTATTGGAAAAAGTTTGATAGATGTTTTACTACTATGGCAAATGGGGGTGGATAATCCAGTTATGGTGGTATCAAGAGAAAACCCAGTATATTTAGATACTTATAAAGATGTGACATTCGTAGATCAGAATGATGATTTGGCTGATTTACTTTATTGCTCTCTTTATACTTATGCTATTCCAGATTTACCTCTTTACGCCGCAATGCACAAAGAACTGCCTAAAAGAATAGCGATGGAAAACAGAGAGAAGAGAATAGATATTTTAAAAAATGTAATGTATATTGAGGGAAAAACTTTTATTTATACAAACAGAAAAGGAAATGTTTTAGATGAAGATAATAATTATTATAGAACTTTTAAAAACATAGATTTTTCTAGAACATTTAAATATAATGATCAGAAATATGTTTTTGCTGGAAATACTATTAAGGTTCCAAATAATTATAAAATAGAAAAAGCTGAAGATCCTAAGGTAATTTATGAAGACCTTTTTAAAATAATTTATACTAGACTACCTTTTATATCAGAAGACCAAGCAAGAGTAATATCTTTGTTTATAATTTATTTTTATACTATTTCGTATAAAATGACACATGTTAGTATGCTTCACATTATAACTCCGTCAGAGATTCAGCTTGGAGAAATATATAATGTTTTGAAATATATAATACCTTCTTTTGGAAAAGATTCTATATCAATTCAAAGAAGAGAGAAAGATAAATGGTTATTCTTTGATTATCCTAAAATTATACTAGACGGCTGTTTGCATGAATATAATTCAGACATCGGGCCCAAAATATTAATAACTGATTCCTCTTATTTGAATAGAGAATCTAAAATTAGAAGAGCCTATAATACAGAGATAGTCAGAATGAGAGCTAGATTGTTAAATTTACTTTTTGAATATAAGGTTCCACCGATAGATGAACTAGAAAACATGAATGTTTATTTATATTTTATGGTGTTTCACCAGGTCGGAGAAATAGTTGGTCTTGATATGCAGGAAAGAAAAAGACTGTTTAACACAGTCTGTATGTCCGCTCAAAGATTGTTTAAAGATCTTGATATGAAATATTATATTAAGAAGCACTCTACCATACTCGACCAAGATTTAGAATTTTTTGCTGGACCTTCTCTTGAGAAGGAGTGTAAGAAATAGAATTCTCGACAGAGTTTTTTATACAAGCTTTATCAGCTCTAAATAAAGCATCGGCCATATCATCATGTTTGGAAGCCTCTAATTGATTTAATTCCTTAAATAAAATATTAGTCAATTCTAAGGACTGTGGATCTCCGCAAGGAAATTCCCACAGTTCTTTTTCGAATTCCCACTTCATTGAAGGAATACCAGCAACTTTATCAAATTTACCGCTGTTTGTTCCAGTATCAAAAATTATAATATCACTAGCAACCTTTTCGGTTATCTGGTTAAATATGTCTAAGAAGCCATGTTTTTCAGTACAAAGACCATCGGCTCCATATCTGTAATACCAGGATATTGCCATGCTAATTTGTTTTTCAAACCCTATACCGCGCTCTCTGTGCATATTTAAAACTCTTCTTTTCTTTGTTTCTGTATTGAAAACAACAGCACATAGGGAGAAATAGTCAGTATCTTTAGAATCTGCTTCCTCTTTTTTATCTTTAATGGAAAAATCTGTTCCTATAAAAATCTTTTCCTTGTGAGCTTTTTCATAATAAGTACTAACTTTCTCGTTAAAGTTTCTAGTTTTATTAAGAATCTCCCAAGTAAAATCACTATTAATTTCGGTAATAGGTTTAAGCATATACTCTTGTTGCCATGCTCTTTCTCCGATAATTTGTCTCTGTTCGCTCAAAAAAGATTTAGAGTGTAATTGTGGACATGTTGGTTCCTCATGAATATTAAACGCTGGTATTTCTATTTTATGGAAAGCAGGATTCTTCCTTAATGATGAAAGTAAGTCCTCGTCACTTTGAGGTGTTCCGACAACAATCATTCTTGAATCTGGTTTACGAATAGGAGTGATAGCTCTATGGAAAATATCTTTTGTTTGTTGAAGTAAGTCAAAGCTATTAGAATTCTGCTCTACAACAATATCGTCTCCGATAATATTCTCAACGTGAATACCGCGGTTAGCAGAGAACAAAGATCTAGCATAAATCTTTGCTTTAATATTGTATAAAAGTTTTTGTTCTACTTGTCCATCTCTATTCATGCCCTCATAAACCATAGGGTTCTTCTTATCAATCAGGTTTATTTCTCCTCGATTCCAGGTATATGCAGAAATGTCACCAGAATACATATATCTTAATTCTGGGTTATCAGACTCTATTGCGTTTCTAATAAGATCCAATTTCATGTAGGCTAGGTTTTCATTAGCAGAAAGAATTAAACTTGATTCATTCCACATTTCAGCTCTCCATAAAGCAAAAGCATAAGAAATAATTTCTGATTTACCAAATCCACGATAAGCAAGAAAGATAACAAAAGGATGATCCATAATATCTTTAATGGTATTTTCATGTAATGGTGTAATTATATACCTTTTCTTTGTATATGGAATAAAAATACGATTTTCAACATAATATTTAAAATCGTATTTTAATCTATTTTCATGTATGTTTAATGACATCAGCTTTTAATCTTATTTTATAAAGTGTATTTTTATAATACTTATCTTCACGAAAATTTAGAATTGAAGTGTCTAAAAAAATAACCTTAGATTCTTGGTCGTATAGAATTTGTCCGAACTGAATTATATAGTTAAATAAAAATTCAACCTCTTCATTATTTAACGATAGATCCGTTGATAACTGTGCTATGCTCTGATATAATTTCAGCTTTGATTGTTTTTTTCCCGTTGTATTCGTCAACATATTTTTTTGCTAACATTTCTACTTCGTTCCAGAATTGCATCTTGATTTCAGCTGGGAGGTACGACATCATTTTGTCTAAATTTTCCTCAGTCTCAATCTCAGATTTTACTGGACCGTAATTATTGTTTACTTGTAAGTTTAAACTTTTAAGAGATTTAAGTTGGTCTGGAATATCTTTCAATAATAACTCAAATAATTTAACATGGGACATTTTCCATTTACTGGCATCCATGCTAACTATCTTCTCTATTCCATCCATTAATCTATCGATCAGTCCATTGGCTTTGGATAGCCTTTTAAACTGAACTTCAGATTGAATTATTTGAAGATTGCTTTCTCTTTTTTTGCTAGCATAAGGAGTAGATAATATTTCTAAAACTTCGTGCAGTGGCATAGCAAGTTCTTGAGAGATTTCTTTAGCTCCCTTTTCGGTAGACATTTCAATAATCCTTTCTTCTGCGGAAGATATTGTGGATGGAACTGATTGCATAGTTTAGTTAATTAATTTTTGTAAGTTTTTTTCTCTAATGTTTTTGTATTTAGCGCTTTCTAGTTTTTCCCATTCTTCATCAGTTAATGCATGCGTCTTACCTAGTTGAGCTGGCAATGATTTGTCGGCTTCATAGTCTTGTTGCACTAATTCGCCTGTCAGTTCGTCAACTCTCATTCCAGGAGCTGAACTTCCTTGAGGTTCTTTAGCTAATATTTTAGAGGCTTGAGATGCGTTTAGTGTTTTATTCTCACTGTTAGTATAACTGTTTTTAGAAGAAGAGTCAATTGATGAATAATATTTTTCTAGTGTACCCATAGGAATTTCAATACCTCCGAATGCTGATTCAATTTCATCATCAAGTGCTGTTTTGTCTAATTCCCATCTCATATTTAATAAGTCATTCAACGATGCTCCATTAGATTGAGGCGCTGAGAAAATATTATTCATGTATTCCCAGCCATATTCATCTTCTAATAATTGTTTTTGACTCATTAATTCATTATTGTTCTGCAATATTGTTTGTATTACTTTTTCTTCAATGTTAGTAATATAAGGAGATGAGGCGGACATTTCTAATTGCTCGAATAATTCTGGATTACTTTCTGAAATAGAATTAACATAGCTTAAATACCACTGATTATTTAATATTTTTTCTTTAGCAAATTTAGATGTCTTATCGGTTTTGTATGGTGATTCTGTTTTTTGATAATCATAAACATTAGCCTTGGCTGTAGAAAGTTTTTCGCTTATAAAATCTGCGGCTTGTTTTCCATCCATTCTAGAAAGTCTAGCTACTTCTTCAGTAATCTCAGTATATTCTTTTATTTGGTCCATTAAAGCAGTATTATAAGCATTCTGATCTTGTCTATAAAAATTACCTTCAGCAGTTTTTAAAACATCATACATAGCTGTTTTAAACCTGTTAGATAATTCAACGTATCTTTGGCTGATTTCTCCAGTTTCTCTTTCTGCTAAAATTTCTGGGACTAATAATTCTACTATAGCATTTGTAGCGGAATATCCTACTAGACTTTTGTCTATTAGTCCTCTACTTATTAAGCTAGAATAAAACTTTAAAAGATCTTCTACCGCGACTCCATAGTTCGGGTGTATTCCAGAATAACCTACAGATTTATTTTCATAATCAATCATGTTGGCTCTATTAGCAATTTTATTATAATTAGAAATAGCGGTTGGAGAAGATACTCTAGTCATTATTCCTTTATCTGTGGAAATTTTTTCTGGTAAATTAAAATCAATGTTGGGTAAAAAGCTTGTTTGATCTTTTTGAACCTCAACATTCATTTGACTTTTTGGAGCTTTAGCAAAAGGGACTAAAGAAGACAAGGCTCCTCCAGTAGTTTTTTCTCCATTTTGCAAAATATTTTTTTGTTGGAATAACATATATTAAAATTAATTATACTTCTGTCCCTCTTAATTTATCTTTAGTGATAACTCTTTTAACCTCTTTCCTTTTGCCTAGAGTCTCATCAAAAGGTTCTGGAGCTTTTTCTCTTTTAACTAATGGTAATTGTTCAGCTGTGCCAGCATTAGCAGCCCAAGGGTTGGTTGGTGTTTCTGGTGTTTCTGGTGTTTCTGGTTTCTTTTCTTCTTTATTAAATAAGATTTCTTCAGAAACATTATATTCTACTTCTTGACCCATGTTGTTTTTAATCTTTAATTCTTTAAGATCGGTTTCAATTTCTTTTTGTTTTTGTTCATCTGTCAACTTTTCCCATCCAGCGCCAATTCTAGATTGAGCTTTGCTTAATGCTTCTTCTTGAATTTTTTTCAAAGTGTTATCGTATCTAACTTTGTTTTCACCAGCTCTATAAAGTTCGTCACCAGAAGCAAAATTATTAATAACATCTTGAGCAGCCTCATATTCTTTGCTTCCTAACCAATCCTCCTCTTTACCACCAGCTGATAAGAATTTTTTCTTTATTTCATCTACTGCTTTTTGTTTATCCTCTGTAGACATTTTAGATAATTCTTCTTCAGTGTAAACATTGACATAAAAATCCTCTGATACTGGTTTGCCGTTTTCATCTACAACCACGCTACCATCTTCATTGCGTTTAATTTTTGTGTATTTTCTCATTGGCTTATCAGAAGTTTCAATTTGATTTTTACCAGACTCTTTCATGACAGTAGAATATGCATCGCCAGCATTTTTAATGGTTTTGTCATCAGTGGCTCGATCCTGGATTGCTTTAGTGTCGTTAGTATTTAAATATTCTTGGTCGTCAGCTTTTGTGCCTTGAGGAGTATACGCTTTAATGTCTTCAGTTAAGTCTTTCCTCTCTTCTTCTTTAGGTTTCTCTTCCTTCTTAGCTGGTTCGTTCTTGTTTATAGCTGGTGTTTGACTAGCAATGACTGTTTGAGTGCCAGTTTTTTCTTTATTTTCGGGGGTAATTTGAGGGTTTGAGACTGTTTGGGTCTCTTTGTTCATTTCAGGAGAAACGTCGTTCTTAGGGGCTTCTGGGGCCTTAGGATAAGGAGTGTCAAAAAGACTAGTGTTTATGGCTTTTTTAGGTTGTTCTGCTGTCTTTGGTGTTTCGGATACCATATTAGCAGAATCAGAGACATACTTAACTAATTCTTTATCTAAAGAACCAGCTTTAATTTGAGATTGAAGCGCGGCTTTATTTATTTTAGCTGTTACAAATTCACCATTTCCATCTATGTAGGAATAGTTGTTCTTGTTTATCATTTGAGATGCAGAAATATCTCCTACGTTTGATTTGTTTTCTTTCTTTAAAGTGTCATATTTTGTAACAATCTTTAATTTAGTTGAGTCGTTGGAATTATTATAGTTGAAAATTGTTTGAGAAATTTCATTATCAGATAAATATCTGGTTAACATTGTGTTAGATGATGACTGAATTAAAAGATTATTTTTATATTTCTTTTCAAGCATCTCTGCTATTTGGATATTATTGTAGTTCTTTTTCTTTAAAGACTCTTCTTCTTTTTTAATTATATCAGAAATTTTCTTTTCATTTTCTGAGATAAGTTTTTCGTTTAAAGTTTTCTTGGAATAAAGATCAGTAAACATTTCTGTTTTTTGTTTGATAATAATAGCATAGTTACTATTTAGGCCATCAGCTTTTATCTTGTTGATAATGTCTTCTTTTTTTTCTGCTTTAATTTTATTAGGGTTTCCACTCCAACTTAAATCAGTAGAATTAATATTGCTAATAGCTCTGATATATCTATCAGCAACGGCCTCTATTTCGTAAGCTTCATCGAAACCAAGGTCTTTGTTCTTTTTAAATAGACTTAAAAAATTACTCATATAGTTTATTAATTAATTTAGTTATATCATTTTGTTGTTTTGGAATTTCACTATCATAAAGATTAGCCCAAATTTCCTTTTCAGTAGCAAGATCCTCTTTGGCTTGATTAACTGTTTTACCACCATTCAATATTCTAAACAAAGCTCTGTCTTCATTAGACATGGAGTTCCACTTCAAGTCTGTATTTTCCAAGAATTTAATTCTGTCAGTAGCCATTTCATTATAGAAATCATTTATTATTGTAGAGCGTTTATTCATATAATTTTGAATTGGCTCTGTGACAATTGCTCCGCTTTGAGTTTTTTGTGCCTTCATGTTTTTTAGGACATACATTTCAGCTTCTAAAGAATGATGTTCAGAAATCTCTTTAATAGCTTGATTAGCCTTTGCTTCGTATTCTTTATACAAAGCCCAGGCTTCACTCTTTCCACTCGAGTCTTTTTTATCTTTGGCGGCCCAATAAAGAGATAAATAAACTTTACTTAAATTTCTATATCCATCAGCTTTAGATACCGCTTCTTCATAAGATTTAACATAGAACCCCTTATAGTCAATTTCAGCTAATCTTTCTTTTGTCATTTCTGGTCTTCCTTGTTCGTCCAGGATGAATTGAACTTCACCGCTCATAAGAGCTTTTATTTTAGAATCAAGATCATTTGGGACTCCAGCAAGTTCATAATTAGATGCAACAAGCAAGGCATTAGCTTTAAGTTTTTCTTCATTTGTAGCAGATTCATTATAAAGAGTATCGTATGCATCGTATTTCTTGGCATAGTATTCTCTATTATTGTAGTAGTGTCTCATTGCTTTTCCGTAAGCTGGGTTAGCTTTTTCAAAGTTATCAAGATGTCCGCCTTCTACAAATTCAGAAACTTTTTTCATCCATTCTTTATCTTTAATTCCTCCGAAGAAGTCTGAACCTACTACCCATTTCATCATTTCAAAAACCTTTTTACCCTCTTCACTTCTCTTTGATTCGTCAATGCTATTTATTCCATCTGTGCCGACTGTAATTAGTTGGCCATAAAGTTTAACTGATTCTTTAAAAGCTTCTTCGCCTCTTTCAGATCTTGTTCCAAAAGGACTTCTTTCTTTTTGCTTAGAAATTAATCCTAATTCTTGAGCTTTCACATAAGAATCTAGAACTTCTTCGGTAACAATTCCTTTTGTCATTTTGGTCAATCTCTTTTTAATACTGTCTGGAGCATCTTTAATTTTTTTGTAATCTTGATTTATATAAAAATCATTTGCTAATTCTTGGTTAGCTGTAGATTTTGTAGCCCAACCAGTAGTAAAATATGATAAACCATTCCATAATTTAGCTCTGTCGTTTTCCATAAATCCAGTAGCGATAGAAGATATTGAAGGAGATACAGCACCAAGAGCTAATTCCATTCCAGAAATATCTCCTTTCATCCAGGATTTCATTCTCCAATCAGCATCACCACTCATGTATGAGAATATAGGAGCCATAGAAATCCCAGCATCAGTTGGAGAGAATTGAAGCATACGAGATAAATCACCAGTAAACCCAGTATAAGAACCAAGTAATCCGAATTTAATTCTTTTGCCAAAATCAGTCCTTATTGGATCACCATCTTCATCATCTAAAACAAAACCAACTTGGTCTCCATAATTATTTACATAGCTTTGGATAATTGTGCTCATTCCAAGAATTGATTTAGGGTGTCTTGTAAGTAATCTAATACCAGAGAACATAAAATTTGTGAAAGGCATAACAGCCTCTAATTTATGAGCTATCAATGGGTTTGTATCATAATTGAAGAAACTTTTTTCAGCATCAAGTTTTGCTTGAGACTTAATATAATTCATTGTTTTGTTATATTCGTTTCTTCTTTGGAATGAAATCTTAGATGGGTCTTGTAGTAAATAAGTTTTTCCATTATTTATTTCTGTTAGTAGTCTTTCATTAAATTTCATTTCATAATATTTTTGAGCCCATTTTTTAGGACCATAGTTAACTATACCTCCAGATATTTTACCTCCAAGTTTTGTAGTAAATTCAACATACTTATCTATTATTTTAATTTTGGTTTTTTTATCAACACCACCAAGAGAAGTAAACCCATAATCTTTCATTATAGATGATTCAAATTTGCCAGCTTTAGGAATCATAAAGTTTTTTATATCCTTTTGTGCTTCAAATTTCTTAAAGTAATCAGATCCGTATGTCCCGCGCAGAACTTGTTTCATAGCTTCAGTCATTGTTATGTGAGCAGTATTAACATTTTCTATAAGTGTACGACCAATAGCTATACCAACTGAAGTATTTTTATAGGCTTGAGTCATGGCGGCCGAGAATCTAGACAAGAAATCTTGTGGCTCAAGATCAACCATCTTGGATAATTCTTTGTTAGCCTCGGTTGTTTTAGCATTTAAGTCATCGATGTAGTTATACTTCTTTAAAAAGTTAGATGCTCCATCTTTATATGTTTGTTTAATTGAATCTTTAAATAGTTCTACTGTTACATTTTTATACGCAGCTCTTATTTTGTCTGATAGTTCTTTTATCTGAGCATCTTTAGCTGCGCCATTCTCTAATCTTCTTAATCTAATTGATATCTCTTTAAGAGTATTAGATATTTCAGAAAGAAGTTTGTCCGATGTCTCTAAATTATTCAAAGACCTTTCAGCTCTTGTTTTAAGTGATTGGACTCTATTTAGTTCATACTCAAGTTTTTTAGATTCAGCTTTATATTCTTCAAGGCTTTTCGGATTGGCGTATTCTTGTTTAAGTGTGGCATCTGTGTATTGTTTATTTTGTTCAGCTAAAACTTTCTTTTCATAAACATCTATCACAGCTAAATTAGAAAGAATATTATTAAGTCTTTTCTTGTCTGTAGTAATACTCTTACTCTCTCTTGTGAATATCGATTGGTTTATTTTTTTAGCGTCTAAAGATAATCTTGTTTTAGTTGCGATTAGTTTAGATATTTTTTCTGGGCTTAATCGCTCTAATTTTTTATCGAAAGCATCTTTAATTTCATAAACATCTCTCATAGTATAAATGGATTTTACGGCCTTAATTTTGTCACCAAATACAATTTTTTGTATTAAGTCACCAATTGAGCCAAGATTTTCGAGATCTTTTCTGGTTAATTTTCTATCAGCTATCTTAGATTTTTCTGTAGAATTTTTAACTATTTCATCTATTTGTTTTTCAATTTCAAACTTATCAGCTGGAATAAGATCCTTAGCTGAATATCTATTATATAAATCATGCAATGATTTTTCTGTGGCTGAATCAAATATAATTCCAAAGTTTCCTTTATAATCCTCTATTGTGTATTTAGTATTATAAAGTTGCATATATTCTTTATAGACATCATCACCGATAAGAAAGGCGGCCTTACTATCAATTCTAGAAACATCTTCGAAAGATGCTTTGCCCCATGTTTTAGACATAATATATCTTTCAACATTTTTAGACATTTCAGAATCTAGTTCACTAAATAGGGGAATAATTTCCTTTTTAGCTTTTGCCTCATATTCTTTCAATAATGTGGATTTTCTACTCTTTAAAGAATTATATTCATTTCTAAGAGGAACAATAAAATCGTCTAATCTATTTTCGATTAGTTTTTTATTATTCCAATATGCCTCTGTTTTTTCTTGGTATGTATCTTCAAGATTTTTAAGAAGTTTTTCTTTGGCATCTTCATAATAAATTAAAGATTTATTTGCTGGTATTTTTGTAGGTAATCCATTTTCTTTACTTACAGCAAACTCTTTAATGTAAAATGGTTTGTCCTCCTTGAATAAAAGCTTTGACACTCTTTCATTTATTGGAGAAAGTTTTTTTGATAACTCTTTGTTTATTCCATCAAACTTTTTAACTGGATCTAAGTTTTTAATATCTCCAGTTATTTTTTTAGTTATCTCTTTTGTAGCAAAGCTTGTAGCAGACCTTTCGGCTTCTTGAGATATTTTTGGTAATTCTATTTTACCGAATCCATCTAACATATATAATCTTTCAATGAAAGAATTGCCTCCACCTTCCTTTTTCTTTTGGCTAATAATTTGTCTTTGTTCTTCAATATGCTCCATCATTTTATTCCAATTCATTCTTCTGTCTTTGTTTTTTATTTTGAATAAATTTTGGAAATATCTTTCTTGGATTCCAAATTCATATTGAGAAGCTTTGTCTCTTCCTAATAAAAGATCTTCGTATTTATCAGTAATCTTAGTATTAGAGTTAGGGTCAATTTTAAAATCTTCTATTTTATTAGCCATTTCAACTAATTTGAAAAATTGATTTCCTAGTCTTGGATCATAAACTATGTTCAATGTATCAGCATCAAAATCTCCTTGTTTGTTAATGAATACTGATTTCATGTTCATTCTTATTTCATTACCAGCATATCCGACATTAGCTCCGCTTGCTCTTAAATCTTCAGCCCAAATAACCCTATCAACAGTAAGGTTCATCGGACCAGATACTGGATATCTATAGCTCATAACTTTTGGACCATCTTTAGTTTGGTAAACTTTATTTTTATAATTTTTTCTTTCCAAAATAATAAAGTCTTCTTTACTTAAGTCTCCATATTTTTCACCAGTTTTAAGTCCTTGTTTATTGCTTAAAGATTCTACTATTTTTAAAACATTTTTATAATCGTGAATAGGCATTATCTTGGCATCAGTTCCTTGAACTTTTAATTTTACAATTTCATCAACAAAAATATTCATCATTGTATTATCAAACAATGCTTTTGTTTTTCCGTTATAACCTCCACCATGATAAATGTCATTGATAACTTTTGATAATCCTTTTTCAGATGCGATGATTTTACTGAAGTCTGAGTCAGCTAAAATTTTTGCAGCATCTACTTTTTTAAATCTTATTGTATTCCATAGTTCGGATATTTTGTTTATCTTTTCATTTTGTATTTTTCCAACTTCGTCCATTGCTAAATCCCATTGCTTTGTGTAAGCGCTAGTTTCAATACCAGATGCTCCTTCTTTAATGTTTCTAGGCAAGGAAGTAAATACTTGAAACGAAGCAGATACTTCTGTTTTTACATTGTGAGATAGCTTCTTAACGCGAATCTTTTCTACTGGTACTTCGATAATTCCATTACCATTTAAAGCATTATTTATTTCTTCTTTAGTAATACCAATATTCTTTATTGATTTGGTCATTAAGATTCCATCAACTTCTTTTCCTAAATCTTCTACTGTTGGATATTTAGACTTAATTTCACTAAAGATAGAATTTTTATATGTTACATTGTCAAGGAATAAGGTGTTTGGCTTATTTACAAATGAGCTTTTTCCATCTTGAAAAAAGTTTGTCTTAAGAGTATTGCCAGCTCCTTTTTGGTTTCCAGTTTGGTGAGCTACAAAATTAAATGTTTCTGGTAATAAATAATCACCACCATCAGTGGAAACATATTTATTATTGTTATATTCTACTTGCTCTTTAGAGGCATCATCAACAACAAAGAATCTATAGACGGCTTTTCCTTCTTTATTTTTTCTAGGTTTATATCCTTCTTTTTCTAGTTTACCGAAAAATCTTTCAAAGCTATTTGTATTGACATGGATTTCGTTAGTTCCAATTTGTTTATGTCTTTTAATAATTTTAGGATCGACACCATCTTCTTTAGACAAAACCTCTCTATTAAACATTTTAAATATTCTTTCAGAAGTTTCAGTATCTTTTTTAGTTGTCATAAATAATCTATTTCCAGAGTCATCAATAGAACCAATTAAAACCATTCCTTGTTTTTCAGCTTCTTCTTTAATAGGTGTTAATATTTCACTATAAATATATTTAGCAAGAGATCCGCCAATAACGCTTGTATTAGCATCAACAGATGCTTGAAGAGTTTTTGCTCCATTGTCTAAAACATCTTTTGAAATAATTATTTGTTTACCATTTATTTTTAAATCAGTTGAGGCCAAAGAATTGCCTATTTCCATTTTATTTGAAATATTGGCAACACCAGCTTTTCCTTCTATTTTGTTAGCAAGTTCAAATAATTCTTTATCTTGTTGAGTTTTAAGCTCAATTTTTTTATTCGCATATTTACTTTCAATCACTGGATCACCTATCTTATCATAAATCATTTTTGTTATGTCAGTATCTACGCCTTTATAAACAAGAGTAGGTATTTCTATAATATCTCTTCCAGCTTCATTGGCTAATGCTTCCATGTTAGATGTGACTCTGTCCTTTCTAAGTACAGTGCCATCTACAAGTTTTGGATCGGTTGTTCTTTCAATTTTTACCTTAAATTTTCCATCAACTAATTCCATTTTGACAACGGCAAATTCTCTAGGTTTACCATTTTGTTCAAAAGAAGTTTGATTAAGAGCATTAAAAATTGAGATTTGATCACTGTTTTTGTAATCTAAATATTTATCTGGTAATGGTTCTCCAAAAATATTATTCCATCTATCACCCAATGCTTTATAAAAAGACTCTGGATTAATACTCTCTTTCGCCAAATCAACAAGTCCTTCTTTGTCAAAAGGATTTCTAGAGATTTCATCTACATAAACTTTAATTTCTCCATTAAGATAATCTACTTCGTTTTGTAATTTAACTTTATCTTCTTTTAATTTTTTAATAGAAGTATTTATTTCTTTGCTCTTAAATTCCATTGCCTCAAACGATCTTAAAGCTCTATCTTTTTCAGCTAATAAAGATGAGGCTTCTTCCAATAATTTATTATTACTTTCTATTTGTTGATTAATATATTTACCAACTTCAGATGTTTGCTTCTCTAAGTTTGTGATATATGGAAGGTCATTTATCTTCTTAATAGCCTTAGCCTTAGCTTCTAATTCAACTTTCTTATTTTCTAAATATGTTTTTTGTCCTTGATCTAGTCCAGTTGTTTTTATTTCTGCATCAAGTTGATCGAGCGCTATAGCTAAGAAGTTTAACTCTTGAGTTGTAACATCTTTAATATTAGATGCTTCATTAATCTTTTTATTGATTTCAATAATCTTCTTTTTGTGTTCTCCACTAAGATTAGTAAGAGCTTCTATTGTTTTATTTTTACTAAATACATTTTTAATATCATTTAGTTTTCTAGATTTTTGAGTATATTCCTGGATTTTATCAGCCTTAGGCACCCTGGAATAAGACATGCTGTTTATTTCTTCTGTGAATAAATCTATTAATTTTTCTACAGAAGAAACATCTCTATTATTGTCTGAGCTTTCTAGCGCTTCTTTCATTAATGTTGTAATTTTCTTTTTAGGATTAGATAATTCAAAAGTATTCAAGAAAGATTCTCTCATCAGTCCGATATTGTTTTTCAAAACATCTCTTTGAACTTCTTCTTTTTCAACAAGTTTTTGGAATAAGTCATTATTAATCATTTTGATTTTATCTTCTTCACTGAATACACTCTTAAGAATTTCTGGGTTTCTAGTTAGTTCAGCTAGTCTTTCATCGGACATTTTAGCTGTTTCTTTTTCAATTCTTCTTAAAGCTGATAGACCATTCTTATATTCTTTGTTACCAATTCTAATTGTGTTATTGTCATTATTGAAAGAAATTTCTATTCCGTTAGCTTTAAGTTCTCTTAATTTATTTTCCAACAAAGAAGTCTCCATTAATTTAGAGTGTAATTTATCTGAAATATTTTTCTCTGATTCAGCTAAATCTCTAACTTTAGATTTAAGATCGTTGGATAATTTTGAATAAGATTCTCTGTATGCCTTGTATGACTCTGATTTATTATTGAATATACTTTCATTATTTCTTGTTATTCTTTCTATTGTTTTAAAGTCGGAGTCTTTAATACCAGCTCGATTTGTTTCTGCTAAGAATTTAGAAACAGTTTTATTCTTTTTATTGGCCATTGCTTCAATAACATCAAAACCGAATGTGTTTGATAAAAGGTCTTTAGTAAGTGTTGTAAAGTCCATTGAGCCAACTCTACCGCGAGTGAAGACACTAGCTTCATTTTTAGAGATTGTGTTGTAAACTTCCAATAATTTAATAACGCCTTCATTAACTATTGCGTTTTTTAAATCATCTTTTACTTCTATTTTTAAGTCTGCAAAATTCTTGTCTACATTTTTAGAGACAGAATTATAAAGCTCTGGCATCAAAGATCCTCTCTTTATACCTTCATCAGTAATAGAGAATAAATCTCTAATGAATCCTATTCTTTTTGCTTCTAAAATATTTTTATCAGCAATGTCTTTCGCTATCTCTGTCTTTTTAATAACGCTATCAGAGATATAAGAAGCTAATCCTGGGTATCTTGAGGCGTATATTTCAGCCGCGCTCATTCCTCCTAAGAATTTTCTAGCTTCAGCATTAGTTCCTTTAGCTAGATTTTTTGTGACAGCGAGCCTAAATCTAGAAGCCACTGTATTGGCAGCTTCTAAAGAAGAAAAGTGTTCGGCTATCTTTTTAAGCTCGGATGTTTGTCTTAATACACTGTAATCATTTTTATTATATTCTAAATTTTTAATTAGATAATTAATTTCTTCACCAATTTGATTATATTTTTGTTTAACAGATTCTATGTCAGTTACTTTCTCTTGCATCAAATCATTTATTCTTGATTGAATAGACATGATTTTAGGATCAAAAGAAATCGCTGGCTCTGTTCTATTTATAATACCAGACAATAAATCATTCACTCTATTCATCATTTTAACATCTTCAATGACATTTGATTTAGAGAATGTTAGACCGCTTACTTCTTTGGCAAAAAAATCTTTAGAAGTTTCATCTAGTTTGCCAACTAATTTATTTAAATAAATGCTTGTTTCTTTTATCTTTTCACTTGGAGTAATGTTGGAATTTTTTATTCCTTCTATTCTTTTAATTAAAGACTGAACCTCTTTTGTTTCCAAAACATTAGCTGGAGCTTTCTCTTTTATTTTTTCAACTATCTTATTAGCGCTAGCTCTAAAGTTAACAGCATCTTTAGATGATACGTTGTCGGTTATTTTTGACACATCTTCTTGAAATTTAGATACATCTGTTTTATAATCTTCAAATTTATTTAGATTGTATTTCTTTTGGATGTCATCTACTTGTTTAGTAATTTCTGAGGCTCCTAATATATTTAGTTTATTTCCAGCATAGTTGGCTGCGCCACCAGCAACCTTTGTTGTTACCCCCATACCACCAAGATTTAAGACAGTATCTAAAAAGAATGCTCCAAATTGAGATGAACCTTCCTTTTCTCCATTTAAAATTGTTGTAGCTCCTTCGTTTCTTATCTTAAATGTTTTGTAAGCATTCCATTCTTCTGCTAATTCTGGTGTTGTTAGAGGATCTAGCCCAGTATATTTGGTAAATTCTTGAGCTAATTCCTTTTCATACTTTGTTGTATTGTATTGAGCATACATTTGTACGGCTTTATTTACTGGAGTAACAAAATATTCAGCTCCAGAGCCAAAAGCTTCAGACAAAGATGCTCCAACTGGCATACCATAACCAACTCCGAACTTCCAGATTTCTTTACCACTTAGATTATATGGAATATTTAAAACATCTAAAGCTGTCCTTCCTAGTTGACTAAGGCCAGTTTTAATTTGTTGATCTCTTTTAAGTCCATTTAAAATTATTTCTACTCTTTTCTTTTCTACAGCTTCAATAGGAAGACTTGTTAGTTTAGATCCAGACTTAGCAAGTTCTTCTCTAACTTCGTTTTTAGCCATTTTTAAAATTTGCTTCTCTGTTGCATTAGCTCCGATACCTTTTAATTCTAGTTTAGCACCAGATTTAAGAGCAGCTTCAACAGCCTCTCTCTCTATGGTTTTAGCAGTACCTTTAAGAACTGTTTTGCCAGCTTGCTTTAAAACTGTGGTGCCTACTCCTTTAAGCGCGGTTCTACCAAGGGCTCCGACACCAGGTACTAGAAACAATAAATCAACAACAAACATTTTTCCACCAGTAGTTGAACCAGTATCTCCCATCCACATTAAATCCGTAGCAATATCCCACCAACTAGCATTGCTATCCATACCAGCCTTTTCTGTGTATAAGCTTTTATTGCCAGATACTAGGGCTCCCAAGGCTATTCCAGCATATTGGATTCCTTCTACTTGATTTTTCAAACCTCTCTTCAATCCATCGATAAGACTACCTTTTTCATATTGAGGTTCATAGGTGCTTTCTTCTAACATCTTTTTTGCAGTACGAAGATCAACCTTGTCTATAACTCCAGACTCAAGTCCAATTAAATTAAGTTCCTTGTTTAGATCTTGAAGAAAATTATATCTATCTTTGAATTGCAAGTCCTTCATCATGCCTTCAACGTCAGCTTTATAAAGACCTTCTGAATAGTTACCAGCTAATTTAAGAAGTTCTTGCGCGTTGTCCTTACCTTTTTGGTTACTCAAAATCTTATTAAATAACTCGTTGGTCTCTTTTATTTGTTTTGCCTCTTCTGTTTTAGATACCATCGGAGAAAATGTTGGCTCCTGTTTCTTAACAACAGTGTTGTCTTTTGTGAATAGGTCTTTTACTTTTTCAATAAAAGGTTTTTTAACAGAAGGGTCGCCTACTTGTTGGACTTGAATTTTGCTCATATATTTTTATATTTATTTATTGTTGAATTTTTAATAAAATCATTCTTGCTTTTAATAGCTTTATTGATTTCATCTACTTCTTCAAACCTATTGAAAAGATCTTTCGTTGGGATTTTGGAAAGAATTTCCAACAGTTGCTGGTTCTTTTCCTTTGAGTTGTTTTGCATTTACTTCAACCTGACTAGGAATGAAACTTTTATGAGTCTGAATATGTAAGACAAGCAAAGATTTCAATTCGTCAGAAAATTTATTTATAACTGATTCGTGAACAGCGATGTGGTATTCATGATCTTGATCTGGTGATACCATTGCCGCCTTACCAGATTGAAACATATAAATGTTTTCTTCTTCTGGACTGGCGAAGAACTTCTCGTCTGGTGTTATTCCTTGTTGAATTTGTTTTTCTAACTTAGCCTTATTAATAATTTCATTTCTTATCTTAGATTTCTCAATTGTTGGGTCTCCATAGTTAAGTTCTGCTAACGCGGTATCTTGAGAGATAAGGCCAGTAGTAAATTTAGTAACAGTGTTTCTAACTAATTGATCTACTGATCTAGGTAAGATTCCTCCGAAATCAACTGTATTATCATAAAGTCCAGCTATCTCTCTTCCAAAAAATTTAACATCAGACTTAATACCAAGTATCTTTGATTTAAAAATATTTTCATTAGCCTTGGTTTTCTCAACTAATCTTAAGTAATCTCTGTTTATTTGTTGAAGAACGTCTTGTAAAATTATTTGAGAATCTATAGCCTCTCTAACAGTAGAGTCTAATCTAAGTTCTATGGATACTCCAGCCGCTGTAAGAGACCCAGTGAAACCAGCCATAGCCTCTTCTGATAAACCAGATAAGAAATGAAGAAATGCTTTTGTTATTTCAAGAAGTCTTTCAGCATCGATTGAGCTAGCCTGTGGACCAATATAAGCTGCGTCACCGTCTCCTTGAACTCGGATAACTCCACCTTTAATTTTTTTAGGATCAAGTTCAGTATTGTTGCCTTTAACTACAAGCGGTGGATCTGAGTGTTTTTGAGTAAAGTCTAGTCTGCATCCGAATGTTTGGTTAATCATTTTGATAGGGTCTTTGATAAAGTCAATAAGAGTTACAACTTCATCTGAATCAAAATCAAAATATGGGAATACGTAACAAGGAATAAATCCGTAGTTATGCTCTTTCTTTTCTACTTGGACATCATTAATGTAGGTATAAATATGTTTTGAATCAATAAAATTAAAGCAGAAGGCTTTTCCTTCCTTAACCATATATTGAAGAGTCCCTAATCCACTTTGATTTACATAGAATTTGCTTGCTTTAAATTCTACTATCTTATCTTTAAAGTCTGGATACGCTAGCTTTAAAACATTTATATCTACCATTTCTCCGATAGAGAACCAAAGCAGTTGTGAGGATGGGTCATCAGAAACTCTTCCGTAAGCGCAGTTTTCTGGGTCTGCTGTGTTAAAAGAATAAGTGTTGTTCTCTGAATCCCTTGATAAATAAAAGCACATAGAACCTTTATAAGAGGCCTTCCTAACTGCTCTTTTTAATTTTCTAGTAATTGATTGTTCTTTCCACCAAATATCAAGATGTTTCTTGGTTTTAGAAGCAAGCTCGTTTGAAGCTGGATCCTCTGGATTCTTAGCATGTATTAAAACGTTTGGGTTGTCTTTTAATACGTAAGATGCATGAACTTTACAAAACCTTTTAGCAATTTGAAATATGGTTTTATTTATGCCGAATTCATCTGGATTCAAATCGCCGCCACTATCATAAATATTTGTGTGGTCTTTTATCTTTTTAAGGTTTGTTGCTTGAGAGTTGTAATAACCCATCATTAACTTCAAGATTTCATCGTCTGTTTTTGTTTTTTTGTCAGCTTCTTGAACAAGCTGTTTTAGATTTTTATTTTCCATAATTGTCTATTTTATTAATGTTTTTAAACATCATTGTTATTAAATATGACAGTTCAGACAAATTTTTTCTTGAGGCTTCTATGTTGTTGTAAAAAACTGACATTCCTCCACCTGTCATTTGTACTGGTTTAAATGGAATACATGTGAATTTTTCACCATCTACGTGGGTTATTTCTACCATAATATCATTATTCCATATATCCATAAGAAAAGCAAGCTTCTCTCTGTGTCTGCCAATTTCATTAGAACCAGGTCCACCAAGTGTTTGCATTCTTTTTTCCAAAATTATTGGATATGTGAAAAGCATTTCTTTGGGGTCTGTTAATATGTAGAATACATCCACGTTGTTCAAAACAGGTCTAAAAAAGCCTTTAGCCCCCTGTTTGGTGCGATATGACCCGCCGACTATTTCAACGCGATAGCGGACAGTTTTGAACCTTGGAGAGTTATATGGGAAGAAGAAGTAGAAAGCTCTATTACTTTTAAAGTCTTCGAAGGTTGCCTCATGTAACTCGGTATATTCAGTTGAAAGGATTTGATTTCTTTCTTTGGGTAAATAATACCAAGTATCTTGATAGTCAAACTGAACAGCTATTCTTATCTTGGCATTAGATTTTATAAAGCTTTGAGCAAGAATTTGAACATACAACCCTTTCTTATCAACGGCTGGCATGTCGGCGCTATACCAAGATGAAACAAGGTGGCCTTGATTTGATACTTGTTTTTCCTCAAATTTCCATAATAGATTTTCTCTTCGGTTAGTTCCAAAGAATAAAGTTCCGCCTATAAAAGAGAAGGAGGTTATTCTGTCGTCTTTAGCCTTTAGATATTCTGGAGCACAAAGGTCGTCCCAAACATCTTCTTCTGGATCATAAGACATAATTATACCATTGTAGTTGTCTGTTATAATTATTTTATTCATAAAGACATCAGATGCTAATATGTAGTGGTCGTTGGTGGTTGGGTCCAAAGAAAATCTTTGAAGGACTTTATAGGTTATTCCATTCCATTCATAGATGCGACCCTTGTCATTTGAGCCAACATAGATGCTTTCATTTTGTTTCACTATAGAACCAATAGAAAGTTCACCAATATCAAACAAAGATGCGAGAGTTCCAGATGATGTGCTATCGGCTTGATAAACATAACATTGAATTAGGTTTTGGTTTCTTGTTCCAATAACAAGTTCTCTTTGAGATTCATTAACGCTGTACGCTGTAACCTGACCTAAAATAGCAACCCAAGGATTAAATTCGGAAGAATTAAAATAAGCATCATTAGGATATTTTTTCCTCATTAAATAAGAAGAGTTATTGAAAAACAAATCACTCCTTCTTGCAGTAGTATCTTTTCTTGGGAGTATTCCGCATATTGGTTTTTCAACAACAGAATCATTAATCGAAACAACTTTGTCTATTTCTATAAAATCTCCGACCTCGTGAGTTAGTCCGAATCCATAATAGTCGGAGATAACTACATAATTTCTGTAGTCTTCGTCTACTGGCCATCCATCTCTTTCTTCTGGGTGGACTATAGGGTCTCCTTCTTCAACTGATTCTATCCAAGCTGCTTTGTAATAAGTATAATAATAAACTGCTTCAGAGCCATATTTAAGTGTTTGCTCAACGCTTGTATATCCAGTATAAGTTGCACCTATAACGTTTTGGTGAGATACTCCGCCATTACCGCAAGATACCTTGACGTATGCTTTATTGTTTTTAGTTTTATTTCTTATATTTAATCCGAAAGGATGAAGGTATATTCCATTTCCTTGTTTGTCTTTAGCCATTTGAATTTGTTTCAAAGGAGAGTTCAACTCTAAAACAACAGTGGCTGAATTAAACTTAACAGTTCTGACACTTCCATTAGAACCATACCCGCCAGATTGAGTTATTAGGTATCTTCCAGAAATTCCTTTTATCTCTGCTGTGGCAGACTTTGTTTCGCCATCATAAATATCAATATATTGACCAGTATAGAATCTTGTCATATCTACTTCTTTGTCCATATACATGGCAAATTTATTATTCCCGCCAGACAAAGATTGAACATAAACTGTACCACTGAACGAATCATCGCCAGCGGATTCAATTTTAGTAATTTGATATTCAGAATTTATTGGCTCTTCTATGTAGCCATGACAATCGTTTTCTGCATAATAGTAATCTGAAATAGGAATCTTGATAAGCCAAGATAACGTGCCAGCTCCTTTGACTGTTAAAAATATGTAACCCATATATATGGGGCTTCTTCTCTCTTGCCACCAGTTATCCCATTCGCTAAGAGGTATTGAAACACCAGTATTTGGATTTGTTCTACTTCGGTATCTTAGATCTGCTGAATCTAAATACCCAGCAGACATATCAAATATTTGATTAAATTTTGTAAGGTCGTAATTAGAATCAGAGCTTATTGGTTGCTCTGAACTATCATAGACTTTTACCCAATTGTTTCCGCCATTAGTTGTTTTATATACTCTACATTTTTCCTCAAGATTAACAGCAACAAAAAGTGTTTGTCCGTATCTAACAATCTTAGCTATCGATCCTTCTCTTTCTGGGAAGTTTTCCATTAAAAGCGCGTTAGCTCCAAGTACAAGTTCGCCAGGGTAGTCGACTGTTCTAAGACCAGACTTGGAAAAATATTTCTTTGAATAAGGATAAACATTATAACCATCCCTGTATGGATTAAAGTATTTAGCTCCGCCTCCTTCAGACCAGTCGCTTTGAGCCCATACGGAATGGTTAGTAAAGTCACCATATTCCATTTTGCCTATCTGATATTTTGGAGCAAGATTATCAGAACCAACAACCTTTACTGGGTTGTCTGTCGAAGGACTCAATAAAAAATCTTCAAACTTTTTTGTTTCTAAATTTTTTATTCTGATGTTATAATTTTGCTGTTTATCCATATTTTTTTATTTTAATCATTTTTACTATAATCTTTTTTATATGTATTAGGTATCGCCACCTTACTAAAGTTAGACCGAAGATCACTATAAAGTTGAAGATCTAGTGATTGCAATGTTATTCTCAAATCTTGTTTAGTAGAAATGTTTAATACAGTAGCAATAAGAGGTGTGCTCTTGTGAGACCAAGCATCATACATAAACCTTCCAAGCAATATTATTAATTGATTTCTTGAGTTATCTTCGAAGTATATTGGAGTGTCTAGCGCAATATTACTAAACTCAACTTCATCTAACTTTAATTCACCATAGATATAAAACGGAAATTTTACTCCAGATAGATTACTGTTAAGATGGTAACCATAGTCAGAATTAAATCTTCCTCTAATGTTTATGTTGTCGTCAGAAAATAAAATAAGTTTGTCTCTTTGTGTGAAAGGAACTGAATACTTGTCTGTTTTGTTTTGGAATATCTCATATACTTTATGTATTGATCTTAGCGTTCCTTTATCCAAATCTAAATATTCAATTGAAGCATCTGGGTCATCAGCAATATCTTTTTCAAAATTTATTTCAATCATCTTCTTCGGAGGGAATGTTATTTGCATCAACCTTACTGATCTATTATAAAAATCAATAAACTCTCTAAGGTTGCACTTCATAAAGAATCCGATGAATTTTATACCATCTCTCTCCGCAGGAGGTATTTTAATAAAGGTTATAATTCCTTTTTCGTAATCGATGGTGTAGTCACTTCCCTCTAATAAAAGTTCAGAGCCATTATAAACCTGAGGTCTATATGGATCATAATCGCATAGAGGATTATAACTTAGCTCATAAGAATTTCTAACTCCATCGCTGGAGATAACATCTTCAAATGGCATTGGATTATTATAATAAGCTCGATTGAACTCATCAAATATCGTTTTTAGCTGCATATTATTTTAAAGTTATTTATAGAATTATTTAAAGATAATTCTTTATTTGCCTTAAGCGATAGCACTACATCTGATTCAACTTCAAATGACGTAGCTGTTTTGCCAGTGGCTTCGGTGTAAAGATCGAGAACAGATGATACTATGGCCACAATAGAATCGTCTCTACCAGCTGGATCAAACATTATGTTTCTTGAACCACCTTGAGCTTTTGACCAAACATTTTTAGACGTGCCTAGTCCAGTGAGTTTTTTCATATGGTTAGATTCTATTATGACTTCTATATTTGTTAATCCAGATGTGACTAATCTTTGTAGAATATAAGCAAGCTCAATCTTTCCTACTTGAGTATAACCGAAAGAACCATCTCCGATTCTATCTTCACTAATATTACGTTGTTGAAATATTGATTTTACTTCTATCATATTTATGAAATTAAATTAGCTGGTATCTTACCGTCTTCATCCAACCTAACCAACAAACCAGCTGCGGCCGCTCCTTCGTATCCTTCTCCAAAGACTGTTACCCTACCAGATTTAAAGCCAAGCATATCTAATAGGTCAACGGAGTTAGATGTCTTTGTTTCAAACTCTAAAAACCCAGGAGCAAAATATAATTTAAATCTATCAGTATAAAGAGATGAAATTTGGTCTGTTATTGTTTCGTTTATTTTATCAACCACAAATCTTATGGCTGATTCAATGTCGTTTGGGTCTAGAGCTATACAAGGATAAACATCTAATTTAATAGGCAATGTGTTTAGAATTGAGAAAGGAGAATCCTTCGATCCATCTAACCAGCTGTCTGTATAAGCAGATGTTGAAGCAGGATAATAGTAATCGAATGAACTTGCCTCTACAATAATTGTTATCTTATCGTTGTGGTTAAGAACGTGTGGAGTAGCAAGTGTAATTGTGTGAAATTTTGTTTCTGTCGCAATGACTGTTTGTTCGTCAATTTTATCAGTAATGGTATTACCTCTATAAGTTTTAACTGTGTAAGTCTTTCCAGCCGCCAAATAAAGTTTAAATGATTTGATAAGGCCTTGAGCCATACTAGATGGCACTCGTATTGTCATACCTCTAGAAGACGTTGCTGTTTGTGTCCCAGCATAATTAACGTGATTGATAACTTCTTCATTATTAAATTCTTTTGTTTTTAGCGATACTGGAATATTTAGATAATTTGATCCATTTATGGAAAAAGAAATCTTACCATTATCTTCGTTATCTCTTAGCGTAATAAAATCATCTATTAAAGATATGGAAATAGTTCCAGTAACAGAAGCTTCTGTAGGCGCTCCATAACTTACAGAGCAAAGTTCTTCTGCTCTAACTAATTGTCCTGGTATGAATGATTTTCTTATCGCGCCTATGTTTTCTCCAAGACCAGTGGCCATACCAGCTATTTCTGTGTTGTGTCTTTGATCATAAATCTTTTTTTCAACAGCAACTCCATCTTCTTTATAAACAACATAAATACCATCAGCTCTAGGGACTATAGCTACTTCATCATTTCCTAAAGCTTTATTGATAGCGCCTACTATTTTTTTAAAAATTGGGATTCTAAAACTTTTCATATTATATAGTATCTTCTAGAGTATTCCAGTTTTGGTCATACTTCTTCAGATTATTATAGTCGCTATCAGAAATTTCAATTGTTATCTTTGGTGTTGAGAAAGCCCAGAAGGTTTCTCCTTTGGCATCTTTATAAGCCTTTTGAGAAATGTCTTCTCTAAGTTTGGTAACAATTGACTCTGAAGCAATAATTAATTTATTTTCATTATTTTTATTAATGCAGAATCCTTGTCTTTGGAATCTTTTGCTTGTTCCATCTTCTAATTGTTTTTTAATAAAGATGGTATAAGCGGTTGCATGTTTTAAATCTTCTTGTTTGAACATAATTTTTGGACAAAAGATCCAAGGATTAAAAATCCATTTACCATCTTCAGTGAACCATTCTCCACCTAAATATTGGTAACCTTGATCTCCAACTTTTGGACCCCAAGCTTGTTTAATTTTTATATAATTTTTTCCATCAATTTTTACAGCAGCTAAACCAACAATTGCGTGACCCCATAGTTGGTTTTGTGGCGTATCATTAGTTGGTGGTTTAGGGAATTTTGAATACCAAGTTCCATTATTACATCCAGTTATACCCATTAAACAACCCTTACCAGTTTGTATAGCCTTAGCGAAGTCATCCATTCCGAATAAATCAACCCTATAAGCATCAGAGTTCATAAAATATTTAGCTCTGCTTGTTAAAGTTTCATTCATCCAGGATTTATCTCTCATGAACTTTTCGCTTGTTTCGTCTCCGTATTCATAACTAGGAACATCTTCTTCAGTATTTATGCCATAAGTGTCCCTCATTAAAAGCATGGCATCTCTTAAATAAGCTCCGCCATAAGGAAGAAATATTTGAGAGTAGATACTTTTAGCAGACTTTTCTTTGGAGACTCTTTTTAAATAAAATTCGTATAATTGCTTATAATAAGAACTGCTTTGACCAACACAAGACAATGATTGTTTTTGGTCTTTTAATGGAAGTTTAAATGATAAATCTTTTTCTACGTCGTATCCTTCATCCCAATTAAATGGAGTGCTACCAAGCGCACCTTCCTTTATTTTTAAATATCTTGAAAACAAAAAGTCTCTCCCATCGTGAGAGTCTATATTGCATCCTTTTTGTAGTAGTTTTTCTTTCATATTATTTATCATTACGCTCTTTTAATATTGTTAAAATTTCTGTTTGAACTATTTTAATTCCTTGAATATCCTGCTCTATATGATGTAAATGGTTTTCTTTTATAATTTTGATATTATCTTTTAATTCTTTAATATCGTTTTTAGTGTCACAATTTATCTCGTCTAATCTTTTGTGTTTTAAGTCACACTCAGCTATCAACAAAGAAATGTCTTTGTCGGCTTTAATATCTGGGTTTCTAAAAAAATGATAAACTAAAAACATTACTCCTATTAAGCTAATAGATGATGTTATAATTGAAAGCCAATCTTTAATCATACTAGTTTTTTATTAATAAATTTTGTAATAAAGTTTAAAATTGCTAAAATAATTGGAATATATTGCCAATCAATTTCA